>Ga0209007_1000006_pt1 | contig 235338 bp, 184 predicted proteins | sample JacPinW_OM1H0_O2_FD_187961 | JGI IMG/M metagenome (GOLD analysis project Ga0209007, IMG submission 187961) | Forest soil microbial communities from Algoma, Ontario, Canada - Jack Pine, Ontario site 1_JW_OM1H0_O2 (SPAdes) (version 2) | ecosystem: Environmental > Terrestrial > Soil > Boreal... | reverse complement strand
ATAGGCAGAGCATGTCGTGCGATCCTTCGCGTTTTGGTTGTAGTCAAGGAATACGCCATGCCGCTCTTCCTTCCACCATTTCGAACTGGCCAGTGTGGGGGCACAGCGCTCGACCGCTCGCGATAAGGCCACAGCCGCACGGCGAACTTGCGTAAACGTCCAACGCGGTTCGATGCGGACATTCACGTGCATGCCGCGCGAGCCGCTGGTTTTCGGCCAGCCGCGAAGGCCCATCTCGTCGAGAAAGCCCTGCACTTCAAGCGTGACGCGGCGAACATCATCCCAGGTGACGCCGGGAATTGGATCCAGATCGATGCGTAATTCATCCGGATGATCGAGATCGCTCGAGCGCACCGGATGCGGGTGCAGTTCGATGCAGCCAAGGTTCACGATCCAGGCAAGCCCGGCCGCATCATCGACCACAATTTCTTCGGTGGTTCGGCCGGAAGGGAACGATAAAATAACCGTACGCAGCCAGGCCGGCCGCTTCTCTGGCGCGCGCTTTTGATAAAATGGCTCGGCCTCGGCGCCGTTGACAAAGCGCTTTAGAACGATCGGGCGATCTTGAATCCCGGCCAGCGCACCCGGAGCGACGGAGAGATAATACTGAACGAGCTCGAGCTTGGTGACTTTGATCTGCGAAGAAAAATACAACTTCTCGGGGTTCGAGATCTGGACTTCCCGCCCACCGATCGGCAGAACTTTGTTGTCTGATTCCTTTGCCACAAGACAAGGCTACCACCGATAATCATTATCGTAATTATTAGAACCAGGCGACACAAATCTCTGACCATGAATCAAGCATCATTCAGCCCCACCATCGACGAATATCTTCGCAAACGACTGATGCCAGTGGAAGGCGTGATCCCACAACTAGCGGGCATCGATATGTATGGCAACTCCATTCCCGCAGGCACAGTTGGCGGCGACCTCTTCGAGTACATCAACTTTCAGCAGCGCTATGACATTGACGGCCGCATCGCTCGCGCGCTCAAACTTGCGAAGCTCTATCTTGAGCCTTTGCCGGCTGGGCAACCGGCGCGCAATATAGTCGATGACCATGTGTGTTGGCTGGAAAATCGGCCAGACTATGAACTTTCGATGGCTCTTGAGTACAGAAAAGCAAAAAGCTCCGAGCAGTTGCGCATCGCAGAAGATCTTCCTGAATTGAGGACCACGGCCGGAGTGTTGCTGGTGGATGCGCAGGGGCACGGCCTAATCTCGGCCAAAATCGCTTCCACTGTCCACGATACCTTTCATGCATTAATGCTGGTGGAACTGGATCGTTATGGAAAAACTACGCCGGGATTTTTTGAAAAGATTAATCTTCGGCTGGCGCAATCGGTCACCGCGCGCAACGCGCTCGGGCGCAATCCCAAAGACAGTGCGCGCGAAATCGCCACCATGCTCTATGGCGAAATGCGACCCGAAGGACTTTTTCGTTTCGTAAATTTTGGCCATCCGCCGCCGCTGGTTTTCTCGAACGAGTTCGGCAAGTTTATGGAGATCGGCCACGCGCGAATGGTACAGTTTCCGCCTCTTGGCCTGGAAATTCCCGAAGATCATCCAGATCGCAACAAATATTTCTCGATCAGTCTGCGAAAACGGCAGGTGAATTCCTCCGATGTGGCGGAAATCACGCTGATGAGTCCCGGCGACATACTTTTCCTCTATACCGACGGAGTCTACGATGGCACCGACGACGAGGAACGATCCCAGCTCGAACGCGTAATGCGCAGTCACAAGGACCAGCCCGCCCGCGAAATTTGCAACGCGTTGCTGGATTATGCCGTCAAGCGCGATGAGCACTTACAGCAAATCGGTGAAGCCGATGTCATCGACGACAAGACGGTGTTCGTCATCAAGCGCAGGTAGCGAAGCACTGCGATTTTGTTGCAAGAATCGAAGTGAGACTTCGAATGCGAGGAGGGGGTCGAATATGCATGAAGAAACGCGTTCGAAGTCACTCAGTTCACTGCCGTCTACTTGTGCGGGGCGATCGTCGCTGCTGCAATTGGCCGGATAGCGGGAAGTTTTACACTTGGTTGCCCCGCTTGCCTGTGGCGCAACTGGCCCTGCTCTTGCATCTTCTCGTAAAGTTCGGTGACATCTTCCAGGCGCTTGTTCTCATAGCCGACACGTTTGGCCATGATGCGGTAGTCGAACGAAACGGAAGAGGCTCCCCCACCCAGTTCATGCACCTCAAACGAGCCGGCGGATTTCTGGCTCACGTACAACCCCTTGCAGTCGCCATTCGGGGTGAGGAAGACGTGGTATTCCACTCCTGTGTTCACGGTTTGTGCGAAGCTGGGATCCAGGATAACAGTTGCCGAGCCGCGGGAAAGTTGTGCGGAGCCGGCATCTTCGAACCAGTTTCCGCGGACTGCGTGGAGTAGAGCGAAACTTTTCGCTGGCCGGCTTCCGTTGAAACCACAGAGGCGACCTTGCCCGTGCAGGCAACGTCGCCGCTTCCGTCAATGCTGCAACTCCCGGACTGACCCTCCGCCTCCAACACGTCGCCCGTCCCGCCGCTGCTCGCGTTATGGACATACATGGTCGCACGGGTCGCGCTGTTATTGTAGAACTGCGCAGCGAATCCGTTATCGGCCGTGCCATTGATGGCTGTGTACCCGACCAGTCCAGTATCACCCCACACTCCCCCAGCTATACCGAGGTTTTGTCCCTGCGTGCTTTGCGTGTTCATCACTCCGTAGACTCCCACCCCGGACGTCGCGGAGCTGTCCAACCCGGTAACACCAATGTAGGGGCTGTAACCGTACACTCCGAAGCCAACGTCGCCGCCGGAGATAGTGCCCTCGACGCCGACGGAGCTTAACGCGCCGCCGGTAGCCTGCCCGTAAACGCCGGTCTCCGGACCCGTCCCAAAAACCCCATTGCCAGTCCCACTGGTGGTGGCGCCCTCCACCCCGTTACCTGATGGGCTGGTTACGCTGCCGACGATGCCATTGCTGGTAGCAGATGTTGCCGTGACCGTGCCAGTTACCGTTTGATTGCGGTGTAGGTGTTGTTCGCGGCCAATAGAGGGACCTTGGTTGTGTTCAGGTTCAGCGTCACATTCCCGCTTGTACCTCCGCCAGTGAGATCAGCGCCTGCGGTCACACCCGTGATGGCGCCGGTGCCGGGAAATGTCTGCCCACGGGCGAAGGTGATCACGCCGTCACCGGCAATATTCAGCCCGGTCTCGGCCGGGGCTGCTGTTCCCTGGCCAAACAGCAGATTCAGCGTGGCTGACTCCGTGGACGTGTCGTTGCCTGCCGGTTCTGCCTGCCAGTGAAAGGTCTGATAGACCGGCGTGCTCGTTGTGCTGCTGAACACCGAGGCTGCCAAACTCAACGGTTGCGAGTTCTTGCCCGCCGTCGCCGTGGCCGTACCTATTGCAGGCAGGTTCAAGATGCCGCGCACGGTGCTTCCTCCCTTGATGTCGAGGGTTGATGCTGGCGTCGTCGTTCCAATGCCAATTTTGGCCGTCGTGCCAGATCCTGATTGGAAGATCACGGAGCTGACGATGTTGCTCGTGCTATCCCACAGGGGCACGTAATCCACTGTGCCAGTACCCGTGATTGTGTCCGCCGGCGGTGGAGTGCTCGCCGGCGTAATAGCGGCCGCAGTCGCAGCGGACGCGTTGATGGGGGGGCCAGTACAAAGGCCGAGAGCGGAAGTCCCCCCAGGGTTTCCGCATCCCCGGCCTTCAGTGCATAGGGCGCGCTGACCAGCAGCACTCTGGGCTGGTCCCCCTGCCCTTGCACCTGCACTCCCAGCCAGTGCGCCTGGCCGGAAACGAAAATATCTGCGGGCAATCCCTGATTGCTGGTCGAGCCCAGCATCACCCGATAGTGGCCCTGACTGTCGGGCTGCACGTTTTGCGTTTCCATCCATAGCGCCGCACCACCTTGCTGGTCTTGATAAAGGGAGAACGTGACGCCGACGACGGCCGTCATAGGTTTGCCGTCGAGATCGTTTAATACACCGCTGAAGTTGATCAGTGGAGGAACGACCACGTTGGTATTGGTTGAAACTACGGCCTGTTGCGCCGGACTGTACGTGCTCCAGATCAGCAACATCAACATCGCAATTACCGCCACGTGAACCTGCTTCATAAAACTCTCCCACAAATCAAATTCGTTTTATCTCGCGTTACAGCGACTTCAGCACCGACTCCCAACAGATAAACGGTTCGCCATCTTGTCCCGCGCAAACGTGCCAGGCTTCGGGCACTGGACTGGCGCTTAGCGCCGGCTGCGTAGTTCCCATGAGCTTTCCCACATCCTGCAAGCCGACAACGTCCACCTCACGGCCACACTCCTCGCACCAGAGTCGGCAAGACTGGCGCCTGCGGATGAGAAAGACCTGCTCGGTTTGCAACGTGATTTCGGTCCTTTGAGAAGCCGAAATCGGGTTCATTAGTTTCTCGGCCCAGCGCCAAATTCGTGACAGGCTGCTTGCCATATTTAGACCGAATTCTGCCTCGCACCTGAAGGGCAACTCGCTGATGTAGCTCGAAGCGTGGGGCGGGCCATGGAACTGGACCGCCCTGCCTGCGTCACTCATGCTTCCAATTCACTGCGAAGCTCGTCCCATCCGAGGTGAGCGTGGACGGAACCGCCTTATTCCCTCCGCTATACGTCATCGTGATTCTTTCCCGGTCAGCACCGAAATCCAGGATTGATCCGTCGTTTACCGTGCTGTCGGTGGCGTAGTCCGTCCCCGCGTCGGAAGTGTAATCTTCTCCAAACTTGACTACGTCGAAATCGGCAAGCGGCAGAATGCCTCCGCTGGCGGTGCAGCACGGTGCCTCTGCAATCCACTCCGCCGAACTCCGTTTCGCTCCTGATACTGTCCCGGTAATGGCGAATTCCGCTCCGGTCGTGTGGTTATGGATACCGAGTGTGAAGATGCCATCGGCGTAAGTGACCGAAGCACCGATCACATCTCCGGGCACGATTGGCATGCTGGAGATAATGAAGGAGCCTGCCGGAAAAAATTCGTACCAGGCGTAATACCGTGGGGTGGTTCCGTCGCAATCGGATTCCGTTCCCGTCTGCTCGACAGTATCGGATGTGGAGAGATCTCCATCGAGACCCACCCAAAAGGAGGAATAAGTGTTTGGGGTCTTGGTACAGTCGACTTCCGGGACGTGCCACGAACCCTTGGCAAAATTGAAGTCTTTGCCGGTTACAGCAAAGCCGCTCCAGTTGCTGCTGGTGCCGGTGCTGTTGTCAGTTTTTACGTGATCCCTGATCGGTCCGTGGATCCGCGGGGTAATTACCGTTGTTGTCGGTTGTGCAACCGGTGCGCTGGATACCTGCGCCAAGGCAGGCAATGTGGCGAGCACCAAACTAATTCCGAGAATTCGTAACTCTTTCGATCGCATAGACCCTCCCGTCGTTTACTCAATGCTGATTTTCGGTTCGCCACGGGTCTTTCAGCCTTGCAACCCTTGGCTCAACTCCAGAATCGTGGTAAATTTCATTCCTCGTTTGGATCGGCTTCTGACCCGCCGGGGAACGGGAGGCATCCTGCCTGGAATATGCGCAAAAGTCCTTAAGAGGCAGTTAATAAGTTTTGAATAGTCTTTAACGGCAGTTATGGATAATCCAGTCAAGCACTTACTGGAGTTCGGCCCCTTCCGCATCGACCCCAAACAGCGTCTTTTGTTGCGCAACGAACAGCCCGTCGCGCTCTCCCCGAAGGCTTTCGACCTTCTCATGGTTCTGATTCAGAGCGACGGGCAGATCTTGCTCAAGGACGATCTGATGAAGACGCTATGGCCGGATACCTTTGTAGAAGAATCCAACCTAGGTCAGCATGTCTTCCAACTGAGGAAGGCGTTGGGCGAACGCCCGCAAGATCACACCTACATTATTACTGTGCCTGGCCGGGGCTATCGTTTTGCGCAAAAGGTTCGGACGGTAGCGGAGGAAGAGGAAAAGGAGGGCGTAGAAGAGCAGATTGTGATGGCGAGCCGCTCGCTGGCGCGGGTAGTGATCGAGGAGAAAAGAGAGAAGGACCTGCGCCTATGGGCGATTATGGGAGTACTCATCCTGGTGGCGCTGGGTGGGACGGCGCTGTACTGGCGGTCTGGGCGAAAATCGAAACTGGCGGAGAAGGACACCATCGTACTCGCCGATTTCGACAATAAGACCGGAGATCCCATCTTCGATGGCACGTTACGGCAGGGACTTTCGGCACAATTGGCTCAGTCTCCGTTCCTCAATCTGCTCTCCGATCGGAACACAGTGCACATACTATCTCTGATGGGCCAGCCCAAGGACGCGCAACTCAAACCTGAGTTGGTTCGCGAGGTTTGCCAGCGTGCACAAAGTACAGCCGTGCTTGACGGATCGATTGCGCAGATTGGCGGCCGTTACCTTCTTACATTGAAGGCTGTGGCGTGTTCGACCGGAGAATTATTGGCGGCTACGGAAGCTGAGGCAGCCGACAAAAGCCACGTTCTTGATGCCCTGGGCAAGATCGCCTCGCAGATCCGTGGCAAACTCGGCGAATCACTGGCCTCGGTTGAGAAATACGACGTCCCACCGAGGGATGTAACCACACCGTCGCTTGAGGCTCTGCGTGCATATAGCCTCGGCGCTCGATCCCTATCCGCGAACAAGGCCGCAGAGAGTGTCTCGCTCTATCAGCAGGCCATCAGCCTCGATCCGAACTTCGCCATGGCCTATTCGGGGCTAGGCATCAATTACTTTAACCTCGACGAAACTACGCAGGCAGAAGAAAACGTTCGCAAGGCATACGAATTGCGTGGGCACGTTAGCGAGCGAGAGAAACTCGCCATCGAGCTGATTTACTACGCAATCGCCGTCAGAAATTTTGAAGCGGCGCGAAAATCCGGTGAGCTGCTGTGGCCAATGCCGTCGGCGCTTCCGGTCAGCAGCGGTTCTTCGTCCCTGCTTCCGCGGCGATAGATGCCGAACTTCAGCGACGATGACCCGCTGTTTAGCGCAAGAATCAGGTCATGTGGTTCGGTTAACTTTTCCACACTCGCCTACTTCGCCCATTTCCAGTTGCGAATTTCTTCTTTATCGATGCCCTCGGTGTGGGCATAGTTGATGCTATCGATAATCTGATCCTTCAGCCATTCTTTAACGTGTGCGCCGATCGGCCGCAAGCGCGGAACACGGTCGATGACATCGATCGCCAGATCGAAACGGTCGATCTGATTGAGAATCGCAAGTTCGAGCGGAGTATTGATGTTGCCTTTTTCCTTGTACCCCCGCACATGAATGTTTTCATGGTTCGCCCGGCGATAGCTGAGTTTGTGGACCAGCGATGCATACGAGTGGAAGTTGAAGATGACAGGCTTATCCGTGGTGAACAGCGAATCGAAGTCACGGTCAGAAAGTCCATGCGGGTGTTCAGTTTCCGGCATCAGCCGGAATAAGTCCACGACGTTTACAAAACGTATCTTCAAATCGTGGAAGTGCTCCTTCAGGATTGCGACGGCCGCCAGGGACTCCATGGTTGCGATGTCGCCGGCACAAGCCATCACCACATCGGGCGCCTCGCCGTCATCGGTGGAGGCCCAGTCCCAAATACCGATGCCCTTGGTGCAGTGGGTCATGGCATCTTCCATCTTCAGGTACTGAAGATGTTTCTGCTTGTCCGCGACGATGACGTTCACATAGTCGCGCGAGCGGAGGCAATGATCCGTCACGCTGAGCAGGCAGTTGGCATCGGGCGGCAAATAGATGCGCACGACATCCTTGCTCTTGTTTGTAACGACGTCCAGAAATCCTGGATCTTGATGAGTAAAGCCGTTATGGTCCTGCCGCCAGACCAGAGACGTGATGAGAAGGTTGATTGAGGGCACCGGCGCGCGCCAGTCGAGCTCTTTCTTGGACTTCTCGAGCCACTTGGCGTGCTGGTTGAACATGGAATCGATGACGTGGATGAAGGCCTCATAACTTGAGAAAAACCCGTGGCGGCCGGTGAGAACGTAACCTTCGAACCAACCTTCGAGCGTGTGCTCGCTGAGCATTTCCATGACTCGTCCGAAAACGTCGAGTTCGCCACCGTCGGCATCTTCCGGCCTTTGTTCCGCAAGCCAGGTTTTTTTCGAAGCCTCATAGATCGCTGTGAGCTTGTTGGAGGCGGTCTCGTCTGGTCCAAAGACACGGAAAGAACTCATGTTGCGCCGCATCACCTCGGCAAGAAAGTGTGCGAGCACATCGGTGGGTAGAGCATAGGCCGCGCCCGGCGCCGTGACTTTTGTGGCGTAGTCCCGAAAGTCTGGCAGTTCGAGTTCTTTGCGCAGCACTCCGCCATTGGCATGGGGATTGGCGGAGATACGGCGCGTCCCAGAAGGGGCAAGTTCTTGCAATTCTGCTACGAGCGTTCCATTGGCGTCGAATAATTCTTCCGGCTTATAGCTGCGCAACCAGTCTTCTACGATTTTTAAATCTTTCTTATTAGTGATGAGATCGTCTACGGGAACCTGGTGCGCCCGCCACGAGCCTTCCACTTTGTGGCCGTTTACCTCTTTCGGACCTGTCCATCCCTTTGGGGAGCGGAGTACGATCATAGGCCAGCGAGGGCGCGTAGTGTCGCCGGATGAACGGGCATGCTGCTGGAGAGCACGAATCTCCAGGATGCATTGCTCCAGCGTGGAAGCCATTTTCTGATGCATCACAAATGGGTCATCGCCTTCAACGAAATATGGTTTGTGGCCGTATCCGATCATCAGTGCTTCCAATTCTTCATGCGGAATACGTGCGAGGATTGTTGGATTCGCGATCTTATAGCCGTTAAGATGCAGCACAGGCAGCACCGCGCCATCGCGAACCGGATTCAGAAATTTGTTGGAATGCCACGAGGTGGCAAGTGGTCCGGTCTCTGCCTCGCCATCCCCTACTGCGACTGTGACGATGAGATCAGGATTGTCAAATGCCGCTCCGTAAGCGTGCGAAATGGAGTAGCCAAGCTCACCGCCTTCGTGAATGGAACCTGGTGTCTCGGGCGTGCAGTGCGAGCCGATACCGCCGGGAAATGAAAACTGCCGAAAGAATTTGAGTAGGCCGGCCTCATCCCGGCTCTTATCCGGATAAATATCGGAGTAGTGACCCTCGAGATAGCAGTTAGCCAGTGTTGCCGGCGCACCATGGCCAGGGCCAGAGATGTACATGACGTTGAGGTCGTACTTCTTAATAAGGCGGTTCAAGTGAACCCAAATCAAAGACTGTCCAGGATCCGATCCCCAATGACCGAGAAGGCGGTTCTTGATGTGCTCCGGCCTAAGCGGCTCGCGTAGCAGAGGGTTTGCACGAAGATAGATCATGCCCGCCGAGAGGTAATTGCAGGCTCGCCAGTAAGCATCTATTTTCCTCAGTTCTTCGGATGCAAGAGGCACCAAGACTTCGGTTGCGTCAGCCATGTGAAATTCTCCGACGAGTCAAAAAACACGAGCACCCGCGATGTCTCTATCTTAACGCCAAGCTTGCGTGGACTGGGTTCGTCCCCGGCCCACGCAAAAAAATCAGGTCGGCCGGTTGCAAATTGAATTAGGATATTCGGCAGACGTACAAAGTACGCCTTGGGGAAATCACGGCTGGCCCGCGAGTTCGCAGCCGGGCGGCTACAGAAGTATATTTTGCTGTAGGAATTCTAGACCCATCGTCTGGAGCGTACGGCCTACTCCGCATCCTGAGTACAACGGAAACCAATTCCACCAGAACGATCGAGGCCCGGCGCCGTCAGCAAAAGCTTGCCGTGTTCGTTGAGCCTGTAGGTTTGAGGGAAATACCAAATCGAGCCCTGCGGTTGATAGTATTCGCCTCCGCGGAGAATCGCGCCTCGAGTGTGGTCGTCCGTGAACTCTTCTGTCCATTGCCACACATTGCCAACCAGGTCCATCACGCCGAAAGGACTTCTCCCTTGTGGATGCGCATCCACAGCATCGGGCCCACGCATGGTGCGGCCTTTGTCCGCCACGGGCACCGCGCTGGCGTTCCAGTCATTTCCCCAAGGATAGATGCGGCCATCATTGCCTTGCGCCGCATATTGCCATTCCCATTCGTGCGGCAGACGCTTGCCCGCCCAGGCCGCATACGCTCGCGCATCTTCTGAAGAAACCCAGGTCACCGGCCTAGTCTCCCAACCTGCGGGAAAGTTTCCATCCTTCCAATCACGCAGAAAATTTAAATCGTCCTGGGGATGATAGTGCGTGCTGTCCAGAAACTTCTTAAATTGCGCGTTCGTGACTGGATAGGTGTCGATCCAGAATGACTTCACCTGCATGGGATGTTCGTGGAAGCGACGCGGAGAATCCTCCCAGGAATATTGCACATCCACGCCGGCGTCGTTCGATCCTTCAATCTCAATTCCTTGCACCTTAAACAAAAACACTCCAGCAGGAATCTTGATCATATCGACCGGCGATCCAGAGGGTGGCTTTGTCGCAGCTATCGGTACGATCTGCTGCGGCAAAGATTTCCATTCATGCGAATAGCTCGCCAGTGGTTTGGCGGTCATCTCTTTCATTTTCGACATGAGTGCTTGGATTTCCGCGCCGGGAGCCGCTTTTGCAGCCAGCAACGCTCCGAAGCCATGCGCTTCAATCGCGAAACTAAGCACGGTCTTGCCTGAAGAATTGCGCTCGGGTTTTAGTTCAATTCCGCGATAAAGATCGAAATAGCGCATTCCATCCTCAGACTGCAGTTCGAGTTCCTCACCTTCTACGTCATATTCGTTGCGGTTCACAATCGTCCAGACCGTCCGACGCTCCAGAGGCCAGCGGCTGGCAAAGACTCCGTAGCGCAACATCGGCGCCAGCGGCTCCCAATCCGCGCTCACTAGAAATGGAGCGACGGCACGCTCGATGGCGGCGACTCGCCGAGTTGCCTCGGCGTCGCGTGGCGTGATTCCATTCCAGATTCCCCAAATATTTTCCCAGCTCTCCCAACCGACGCCATTGAAGAAGGCAAACTGCAGATCATTTGTTTTGTCTCGATTCCAGCGGTCGGAAATATTCACCATGTGGCGTGGCTCTAGCCACTTGTACTTGTCAACCAACGGAGCAAACGGAAAGCTGTACTGGCCCCACGTCATCACATTCCACGCCAGCGCTTCATCGGCCGGCCCATCCTCCGGTTCGAAGGCCAACGGATGCCCGACCTTATCGGCCGCCGCTGAAAACGCCAGCGGCACTCCATCCTGTGTATCGCCGTTGATGCCGTCGGCTCCGACTTCCGCCATCAGTTCTGCAATCGCCTGCGGCCAGGGTTTGCCGGGATCGCGTGTTCCCTGGTCCCACATCATCATCGGAAAAAGAACGCGCACGCCGCGCTTGTGAAAATCGGCGACCATTTGCCGCACTCCCGCAATTCCTCCCGGCATGCTGCGAATCAGGTCGTGCTGATTCCGGTCGTCAATGCCCATGTTCGGATAAGTCGGCCAGATCAGCACCGCATCAATGCCGCCATAGCGTTTTTCCAGATTATCGAGATAGCGGTCGACGGTGTAGCGGCGCGCGATAGGATCATAGAAATAACGATCCTGCACCATCATCTGCGGCTGAAAGAAACTCGACTGAGTCCATTTCAGCGCGGGAAGATCGTACCGCGATCCATCGTAGCCAACGCGAATCAAGTGTTCGTTCCGCCAATGCCGGATGTCGGCGAGCCACGCCTCATGGTCTTCCTGGGTGCAGACACGCGATCCCGAGCCCCACACATCATTCATATGAAGGCAGTCAGGGCTGGGAATCTGCTGATGATCAGGTTCGAAGTTCGTATCCTGCGCGGAAACCAGGCTGGAAAGAACCAGTAGGGTCACAACACCAAGCAAAATGATGGATTGCTTCATGGATGCACTCCTGTGCGAGAGCTGATACGCCCAAAGGCTGAGAGATTTGATTGACCTGAGTTATTGCGCCTGAATGTTGCCGCGAATCACAACCACCGATGCCGCTGGCAATTCGTAAGCTGTTTCCGCGCTGACATTCTGCGTAGTGTGGAGAATCGGTCCATCCGGATCGGCCATGCCAAAGCTTTCCGCAGTGACCGATGGTTCACCTGGATATTCGGCGTGCCCCACATATCGCGTGTGTCCCGGGTGCCATTGATATTGAGCTCTTCCGAACGTTGAAAGCTCGACTGCTCCATCGAAGGAATTATTTTTCCCGCTGGCCTGGTCCGCGAACGTAATTTTCACCCGGTGAGTATTTTGCTGGTCGTGATTCACCACGAGCAGAGACCATTGCCCGTCCGGGCGTTGCAAAGCGTAAGCCGTAACTACCGCGTGGCCTGCACCATCGTCAATGTCGCTCTTGGCGGGAAATACTTTGTGCTGATTCTCACCCGGCGCGACCCACTCCAGATTAATCAGCTGCGATGTAAAGAATTCCGGCAGCGGCTGCTGAATTTTGTATTGCGCGTCGACCGTGAGCATGCCGAAAGTTCCCGGCGAATCGTTGCAGCCATGCTCCATTTGCAGCGGCAAATAGTGGAAGAAGTAAACTCCGTTCCCGCCCGCAGTCAGAAACGAACCGATGTAATCCGCGAGCCAGAGTCCGGAGAAGAGGTCCATGAAAGTTTCGCTCGCGGCCGCCGACAAATTCGATTCCGTAATGAACATGGGAAGATCGGCCGGAATTCCGTGATCGTGCCACACTTGCATAATGTGGCTCACCAGCTGCGGCTCATCGTACAGGCTGCCCCAGGGTATTCTGCAGCCCTCATAGGGATAATGCTCGAAGGAGAAAAACGCGAGATCCTGCATGCGGCCATGCTGTTTAAGATAGTCGACGAAACGCTGCGTCCATGACACCTTGCCGGCCGCATCCGGCCAGGTTTCGACGTCCTGTGTCGTTCCTTGAAACGAAGGGCCGCCCAGTTTCAGAGTGGGATCGAGGCGATGCAGCGCCGTTGCCCACTGCAGGTAGAGCGAGCCGTAATCCTCAGGCGACAAATATTGCCCATCCGCTTCTTCGCCCATCTCGATGTAAGAAATCGGATAATTCCGCTTCTTGAGATAGGCGACTTCAGCGACGGCGTTTTCCGGAGTGTCATACACCAAAGCGATTGGGATCATCGCCGGCAGTCCGCGCGTAACGCCGCTGGTATAGAGAAGATCAAATCCCACCTGCGCTTGATGGGTGGTGCCGAGATCGGAAGCTTCGTGCCACGGGTCTACCGACGAACAGTAAGTCGTTGTCTGTTCCTGATCGGTGTTATGCCGCATGATGTCGTGAAATTTTCCATCCGCGGAAGTTGTTCCCAGGTAAAGTTCACGAATTGCATAGCCCACGCAGGCGCGAGGATCGGACGATGTATGGTCTCCACATGTATTGGAAGATTCGGTCATCAGAATCCGGAGAAAACGCACAGGAAGAGGGCTGGCATTCAGACGAATGACTTGCTCGCCACCCTGGCCGTGCTCCACCGCTCCCATAGAAAAAGTCTGCCACGTTCCGTGCGTGGGACCGTGCATCGGGTCTTCGCCCGTCCACTGTTGCACCATAAATTTTGTGGCGTAGGGTTCGGCCCAGCTTATATGTAGGCTGTCGACCTGTTGCACTTGCGACAAATCAATAATCACCCACTGCGGATGCAAAGCATCGCTCTCGCCGGTAAACCGCTGCGTAAGATATGGATTGCTTTTCCAATAGGTCTTCTCGTCGCCATCCGTCATTCTGGAATAGCCGGCATTCGGAGTTCCGTCATTCCGCGTGAAGCCGCGGTGCGGCAGGGAATATCCATAGGAATAACGAATAGGCTCGGCGAGAGTTGACGAGCCGGTGAAATATCCTTTTTCGCCGGGCTCGCTCCAACTGCCTTGCGGATTCCAATGCCATGCCTCGATCGATAACTCCGTGTTGTTCCGGTAGCTGATGGTTTGCCAGCCGGAAGCCATGGCCCGCGCCAGGTTTGGCTGCGCCAGGCCGCTATCGATGGCCTCTGGAGCAATGCGATCAATCCCCGCGCCCAACGTTTCATCAGGACGAAAGTGATTTGTGGCGTGAGCCGGAGTGATATCGACCTGAATAGTCTGTGCTGCAGAAAAAGTCACGAGAAGCATGAACGCAAAAAACCATCCACCCGCCGCGGATATTTTGTTCAACCAGAAACTCCCTTCGATTAAGGCGTCTCGCGTGTGTGATTTCTGTATTGCTCGGAAATCGTCCGGAGCAACTTCCCGTCTTCAGTGTCGCCACTGAGCTCCCAGATCATCACGCCGCGCAGCTCTTGCGCCATCGCATACTTAAGTTTGGCGGTGATCGATATTTCATCGTCATACGTCCAGAATGTGGTGCCGTCGAAGAGCCACGGCGCGAAAGATTTGGGATCACGATACGTGGTGAACTTGCTCTGCAGGGAAAGAATGTCGTGGTATTGAATATCGTTGTGCGACGGTTCGCCTAGCTGAAACAACCCATGATTAGCCGGCGCGACCCGATTCCACGAGTAGGCATAAAAGGGAAGGCCCAGCAATATTTTAGATTCAGGCACGCCCGCGTCCTGATAGCCGCGAATCGTGGAAGCGACATCGTTGCTCGTTTCCGGATCGCCCGGCGAACTGTACAGAGGAGCGATCAGGCCAGTCCGCTTGCTCCAGGGGCCGCTATAGTCGTAGTTCATGATTCCGACCTGGTCCACGTAAAGGGCAACCGCTTCCATATCCAAATGCTGGTAGGTTGCGCGATTGTCGCCCATGGCGACCGTCAGCAGAAGGTTTGACCCAGCCGCATTCAACTGTCGCCGGAATTCTCCGAGTAAGGCAATGAAGTTGAATTTGTCGGCAACCAGCGGGTATTCCCAGTCAATATCGATGCCGTCGAATAATCCCGGAGCCTCGATCCCCTCAGCAAATTTTCCTTTGATGAATCGCTGAATGCAGGACGTGACAAAGCTACGCCGATTAGCAGGTTGCGCCGCCTCGGCGAATAAGTTTGGATTTCCTTCCAGCGAGATCACAATTTTGATCTGGGGATGGAGGCGTTTGAGTTCCTGCAATTGGTGAAAGTTTCCTCGCAGCGGCGTCTCAGGAGTATCGGCTGTGCCATCTACGCTGTCATCTTCAGAGAATGTGTAATTCAGGTCCGCATTCGGGTCCCCGATTGCACATTGATTGTTCACGATGTGCGCCTGCGAGTAGTTGATCTGATCGAGCATGAGCTCTTCATCATCGGGGACCAGATTCTTGACGAAGTATCCCTTGTGGATGCCCCACCCCGGAAAATAACCGACCACGATCGGCTGCGTTGGAGCAGAATCGTCTTCATCTTGCGCTAAGGCGAGCACAGCACAAAAACACAAACCAGCCGCCAAAACAACTTTAAGCGATTGCATAACACTCCTGGCCCAGGAATTACTTCGCGCCATTCCCTGGACCCCCTACCGTATAGATGCGCGGAAGGCGCTGATCGACCGGGGGTAAAGGAGGAAAAACAGCATGCGGTTCCGTCTGGTACCAATAAGCCACGGAATAGAAGTTGTCGGAGCGGTGATTGGCGTGCCCGTGCTCGATCGTCGCCCGCAAAGATTTGGTGAAAGGGATCGGTGAATCTAAATGAAATCGATACACGGACGAGCGGCTGCCGGCAAACTCCGGGCCTTTCACCGGCGCCCCAAAAAGAGCGTAGGAAAAGGGATGATCGCCAAAATCCCACGCGCCGAGAAAATAGTCTTCTGATCCGGTGCCGTTGATGGAGGGAAGTTTTTCTCCGTCCACAAAGAACATGTCGTCCCCTTCGCCCCACCATCCATCCTGATTCTGCAGAACTGACATCGTTACGCCCACAAAGTGTCCCCGCCCGGTCGCTTCCAGCCACACGTAATTATTTTCACCATCAAGATTTTTCTTGGCATCAACCGCTGCTGCATCGTTGGATTCCCACTGATTCGTCCAGCCTTTCGCCGGTGCTGCTTGACGATACTGCGCGTGGAAATACATGGTGTCCGGGGCGAGGTCTTTATTCCAGGCTTGATAATCGATATTGAAATAAAACGCGTCGACCTCTTCTTTCCCTTCGTTGGTGACCGTAATCCGGGCACGCTTCCGAAAAGGCATCGGGAAAAAAGAGTTCAACGCTTTATCCGAAGCTACGGCGAGAGGCGTGGATTCAAACAGAAAATAATCTCCCAGGCCGAGACCGAAAAAATCGCCAATCGGAGATTCCACGCTCGGCGCAGTCTCGCTGTCCCAATACATTCGCAGAACCAGTTTTTTTAAATGAAATTGTTCCGGCGAAGCGATCGTGATCCAGATGTGGGTAATGATTCCGGGGCCGGGATCATCCAGCAGCGTGAGAGTATTTCCGGGTGCGATCTTGCGAAAGTCATCGTTGCCGCCGGTGCGGTCATAGCTGGAAGCCCGCTTCTGAACATAGGTGTGCGGGGAAATCAAGTTCGGAAGCAGAGCACTCCGGTCGCCGCTGGATTGCGTCCACGCCGCCCCGCACATCAAAAGAACACTCAGGAGAATCCCTGACAGCAGCTTGCTGCGCATAAGCGTTCCCAGGCTGCGCCTTGTCCGAATCTCCTTAAACGAATGCTGATTCATGTTTTTAGTGTGAGACTCGCGCAATGTAAACCGCGAACGGCGCTAACGCCACCTGGTCCAACTGGCCGCTGGGCGCAGGAACTGAAGTCGTCAGCAGGGTTGTGGCTTTTGCCGAAGCAAAGCCCTGTTCGGAAAAATTGAAATTCACCTGCTGCGCCGTAGCCGACATGTTCAAAACCACCAGCACAGTTTCATCTTTGTACCGGCGAAGATAGGAGAGAACATTGGCGTTGTCCTGATTCAACGCCACATAGTCTCCATCGAGCAGAGCAGCGTCATGATGCCGAAGCTCCAGCAGGTGCCGGTAAAATTGCAAAACCGAGTCAGGATCTTTCAATTCGCCGGCCACATTGTGGGTTTTGTAGCTGGCCGGAACCGGCAACCACGGCTTAGCCTGACTGAATCCCGCATTGGGCGAATCGTTCCACTGCATGGGCGTACGCTCGCCATCGCGTCCCTTGTCGTTAGGCCATCCCGCAATCCCGATCGGATCCTTCACATCTTCCTTGCGCGTCGGGTCGTTGTTCTCCATTCCCAGCTCTTCGCCGTAATACATGATCGGCGTACCACGGAGGGTCAAGTACAATCCGGCCATCAATTTCGCGATTTGATCATTATGAACGCCATCGCCGTAGCGCACGTAAGAGCGCGCCATGTCGTGGTTGCCGATCACGTAAACCGGCCAGCCTCCCGTCGATTCGGCATTTGCGATTTGGGTGCGGAACTCGCTCGGAGAAAGCTTGTCGACTGTGCAGAACATGAAATCCATCGGCATTTGGACTTCGTCGTTATGATCGCCGTAATACTCTTTGAGCTCTTCGCGATTTGAAGTGTAAGTTTCTCCAATCAAGACCGCATCACTCTCGTCCGCCACCTTGCGCAGCTTTTTCAGTTCGGTGTGAACCTCGGGCAATTTATCGTTGTACTTGTTTTCCATGTTCGGATCGCCGAACTCGTTCTTGCCCGGCAATACCGGATTGTCATGAAGGTTCGGATCTTCAAACAGAAGATCTACAGCATCCAGCCGGAACCCGGAGACTCCGTGCTTGTACCAAAAACGGGTCACGTCGAACATCGCTTTTTCAACCGCCGGATTGCGCCAGTTGAGATCGGGCTGGCCGACAGCAAAATAGTGGTAATAGTACTGCCCGGTCTTAGGATCGAACTCCCAAGCCGAGCCGCCAAAACCCGAAACCCAATTATTCGGCGGAACTCCCGGGGCCTTGCCGTCACGCCAGATGTACCAGTCCCGGTGCGCTGAAGTGCGCGAAGACGCCGAATCGAGAAACCACTTATGCTGCGGCGAACTATGGTTGAGAACAAAATCCATGATGATGCGGATGTCGTGCTTCTTCGCATCGTTCGCCAGATGCTGAAAATCTTTCAGCGTTCCGTACATGGGATCAATGTTTTCGTAGTCCGAAATGTCATAGCCGAAATCGACTTGCGGCGACGGATAGCAGGGAGAGATCCAAATCGCGTCGACTCCGAGATCTTTTAGATAATCCAGCTTGGAGTCGATGCCGTTGAGGTCTCCTATTCCGTCTCCGTTGCTATCGGCGAAGCTGCGCGGATATAGCTCATAGAAGACAGCATGCTTCCACCAGGGAGCAGCTTCGGTATTCGCCGCCTGTCCCTGCGCTTGGGCTAAGCAAGCTAAAAGACCCACACTTACAGCCAGTAGAGCAATCGATCTAAGCCAGAAAGTCCGCATCGTTCTCCGTTTCCTTCCGCTCCGATAATGTTCAAGAGCAGGTCTTAAATTCTCTCGTCCTTACCGCGCAGCAAAATGAAAAATTATTGTGGCTTGCGGATCAACTCCGAGCATACCTGCCGGAAGTTTCACACGAATCTTAGCTTGCTGCGCACTTTCTTTTTTGAGTTCAGCGCCTTCCACGGAGCGGATCTGGTCAGGGTTCCATGCAGTGAGTTCATAACTCTCTCCATCTGCTCCCGAAAGAAGCACACGCAAGGAATCTCGCGCCGGTGACCACGATTCGGAGAGCACTCGCAAACCGTGGCTTGTACTCCCCAACGCCGGAGCTGTCCATGGTTCGCTCAACTCAAAGTCGTCCTTCATCTGTATTTCGATAGTGTTCCGGCCGCCAGTAACAGGAAAATTCACGGTCACATGCTGATCTGCTGAATTCTCTTGCACGTGTAACGGCTGTGCGCGGCCGTTCAGAAGCACTCGAGTAACCCTGGCGTGTAAGCTCACGGCCGGCGAAAACTCCACGAAACATTTTTCACTTGCGCCGGTGGATCGTGCTTCCAGTTCAATACTATCGGGTGTTCGATGGTAATCCAGATCAAGAGCCATTGCACCAACCCGCACGTTGTTTACGGAGAATTCATTCCATTCCGCCGGAACATGCGGAGCGAAAACTAAATGGCACTTCGTTGCATCCGCTTGTAAGCCAAGCAACCCGCCTAGCAGCGGATTGACCACCATGGCGGCCGACCAAATCTGGTGTGGTGATCCGGTCGCGAGCGTCTGATAATACTTGCCGGAAAGCACCTCGACGGCGTGGCCCAGCGACCCATCAAGAACCAGCATGGCATTGGCCTGCAAGTTCGAATAAGCAGGAAGCGCACGGTGGTAGCGATATTCTCCAATGGAAGCCCAGCCGGTGAATAATGGCCATACGGTGCCGAAATGGTATCCGCCCGGATCATATTTCGGATCATGCGAAGAAAGAATCCGCATGCCCCAATCGGTCTGATGATCGGGACGGGCAAGTTCCTGAATCATGCGGCCCGCGTGATCTCCGTCGAGCTGCTTGAACCACATCGGAACTGTAGCCAGAACGCTAGCCACGTCGACGCGGTAGTTGTTCACATCAATCGCGTAATCGTAGATATTTTTTTCAGGCGACCAGAAAACTTTGTCTAGAAGCGGTTTTTTCTGTTCGAAAATTTGCTCGAGATTTTTAGCAATATCTTCCTTGCCCAAAAGATGAGCGACGTTGGAAAGAGCGCGTATGGCTTCAATTCCCAGCGATGCCTGGTAAAATTCCGTCCGCGCCGGATAGAGCGGCCCGCCCTCGATCCAGCCGTGACCCACACCCAGATTCCCGGCTAGCCCCTGCGCGTCATAGGTGGATTGCAGAAACTCGTATGCTCTCCACAGGTTGTCCCACTTCTGCCGGGCAAATTCAATGTCGCCGCTGCGCGTTACATAATCGTTCGCGGCGATGATGAACAGTGGCGTCGCATCCGCCGAGGAAAACGCGTAAGGCATGTTCTTGAACCAATCCACAAAGCTGGCGCTTTGAGAGATTTCATGAGGGACCTTGCCGTCCGCACGCTGGTATTTGCTCAGAAAATCCAAGGCACTGCGGGCAGTTGAGAAATCACCTTCGGCATCAAACGCTAATGACGTCCACTCGGCGTCCCTACCAAAGAACCAGGCAAAGCCGGGTCGCTCGTCGTCACCTGACGTGTCGTATCCGGCAATCAGCCCTTCTCCCAGGAAAGGATTTTGTACCACTCCTTGCAGCATGCTCACTCTCGCCCAGTCGTAGGCTTTTTCCATTTGTGCGTCGGGAAGCTTGATGCTGACCGTGCGGTCCAGATAATCGCGGTAATATTTGGCGGAAGACTGCAGCAATTCTGAATAATCTTTGGCCAGATGATCGTAGACGTTCGTCGAAGATACTCTTCCCGCGAAAGATGCTGCGATGACGACGAGCTTCGTCTCACTTCCTTTCCTCGTCTCACCCAGGAGAATCGAGTCTTGATGGGAAGAAAAATAATTGGTGGAGAACTCTTCCGCTCCTTTGACTGCTGATGGAGAACCGACCAGAGCGTCAAACTTTCCCGCTTCATCTTCGAAATGGAAGGCGTGCTGCGCTGGGTCCCACTCCTCGAGAGATCCGCCAATTGCCGCCGGCCATTGCAACTGGAAGTCACGATTGAAAATGGCTTCGATCTCCAGCGGTTCGTTGGTCTCAACTTCAAAAGCGATGACAGCGCCAGTCTCATGCACCGGCACGAACAAAGTTTCGCGCACCGAGAAATCGTCGCTTGCGTAGACGATCGTGCTCGATTCCGGACGAACAATCAAAGTGCGGGCGAAAGTCTCGGCAGGTATGACAACGCCGCCCAGATGGAACTTCAAATGAAAGTCGCTGCAAATTTTAAGTGGATAAACCCACGCTTCAAGTCTTCCTTGTTCGTTCCCGAACAGTGCGGCCTGCTTTCCGACGGCCGAAACAAATTCCCAGGATCGAATTGGTCGGGAGAGTTCAAGAGATTGTCCTGGCTCTCCGGCAAATGCCAGGCAGGCGGCGAAAAGCAGGGAACTGGCCACCCCGGCTGTTGCCGCATGCAGCCACCTTCGTCCAGATAGGCAGGAAACCCGATTCATAGATCAATCCAGACCGCGCATTGCCCACCGAGTATAGCCCGATAAGCGAAACTTTTGGAAGCTTTCAATGCTGCCCTCATTTTTCAGCTGCGGATGACATCGATTACGAACTTGCTTATGGGCTACAGCAATTTGCCATACGGCTTGGCCCATTCGCAAAATGACGCGTTCTTCCCCAGTCTAAAGGCCCTGCAGCACTAATAATGCTTCACATGGACGGTTTTTATCTTGACAGCGAAGGCCCGTTTGACGCACGATGTTTCGTCAATTTTGAAGCGATTCACTGCGGCTTTGAATTCGCGTCTTCAAAGCCGCCTGCGGAGCGGTCGCAGCACAGCCAAAGCAAGACTCGATTACGTATCGATTTGCCGCTAACTGATGTCGATTCCGGCAGGAGCAATAAGCGGCAATTAAACGGGGTGGGATACATGAATTTAAGGTCCAGGGTGGTGTGCACGTTCTTTTGTGTGGTTCTCGCTGCGACGCCTCTCTTCGCGCAGACCACAGGTTCGATCACCGGTACTGTAACCGATGCCACCGGGGCCATTGTCTCTAGAGCAGACGTTTCAATCATCAACCCGGCCACTGGAATTCGCCAGACTGCCAAATCCAACTCCGATGGCAACTATCTTGTTGCCGGCCTCGGCGCTGCTACCTACAACGTGACCATCACTGCTTCGGGCTTTAAAAAATTTGAAGCCAAGGGAGTGATTCTTAGGGTCGGCGAAAAACTTCGCGTCGATACCAAGCTCGTAGTTGGCTCGGTGAGCAGCGAGATTGTGGTGGAAGGCAATTCGGTTGGCAAAGTCGAAACCCAGTCCTCCGAACTCGCAGGCACGATTAGCGGCGATCAGATCAGCCAGTTGGAATTGAACGGCCGCGATTTCACGACGCTCATCAAATTGATTCCTGGAGTCAGCGATCAAACTGGGCAGGATGATGGAACGGTAGGGCCGGGGGGGAGCGTGTCTTATGCCGTCAACGGCGGCCGCACAGAGTTTAACAACTGGCAGATCGATGGCGGCGAAGTTCTTGATAGCGGCAGCAACGCAAACATTAATGTCTATCCCAACATCGATGCTCTCGCTGAGGTTCGGGTTCTTACCTCCACCTATGGCGCCGAGTACGGACGCAACGGATCCGGCACGATTGAAGCCGTCACGAAATCCGGAACCAATCAGTTCCACGGGGAAGCTTTCGAGTTCATTCGCAACGCCGCTTTCAATGCCCACAATTACTTTGACCTGCCGGGGCAGACGAAGACTTATTACAACAAGAACGATTTTGGATATATCATCGGCGGCCCGATTAAGAAGGACAAGCTGTTCTTCTTTTGGTCGCAGGAATTTCGCAGGGAAAATGTTCCATTTGTCTATAACAGCCAAAACGTGTTTCTTCCAAACGCAGCGGAGCGGGCAGGAAATTTCAACGACATCTGCCCAGCGGCTGGCATCCCGTTTATCCGAAGCGGCACCATTCCTCAGCCCAATACTCTCGGCGAGCAGGTAAATATTGACTGCCCAGCATACAGTTCGCCGGGTCAGGATTCTAACGGCAATTCTTTATATCTCGGCTTTCCCAACAACACCATCCCAGCGAATCTTATTGATCCAATTAATAGCGGGCCGATTCTGGCAAACGTGCCGATGCCAAATGTTCTCGTGAGCAACGGAATTGCCAATGCGTTGCATGGATTTTCCGGTACTTTTGCTTCGCCCATCTTCTGGCACGAGGAGTTGATTAAAGTAGACTATCAGGTTACTTCCAAGTTGCGGGCTAACATCCGCTTCATCCATGATTCCTGGACGCAGAATTACCCGATCTCGCCCTGGTCGGGGTCAAGCGTACCGGCAATTGGCGGCACATTGCAGGGACCCGGAATCAGTGTGGTGACGAGTTTGACCGCCACGCTTTCCCCCACCCTGCTCAACGAGTTTGTCTTCAGCTACGCAGCCAACCACTTGCACCTGTTCAACACTGGAACCGCCTGGGAGCGCCCGGCCAGCATGACGATGACTGGTATCTTTCAAAATGGTTTTAACGGAACGCTCCCTGCCATTGGAATTGGTGGTCCGGGCAACTTCAGTTTCGCCGTCGATCCCGGTTATTTGCCATGGAATAACTCCAATCCAACTTATAGCTTTCATGACAATCTTACTAAAAGTTTAGGTCGGCACAACTTGCAGTTTGGAGGGTACTTCGCTGCCATTGAAAAAAATGAACCGGCGGAAGAAGAGCCGAATGGAAGCCTAGGTTATTACTCGAATCCAAATACTGCTTATAACCAGCAAAATGCTTCTGGAGGCGCATTCTCTAGTACTGGAAATGGCTTTGCAGACTTATTGGTGGGATTCGCCAACACGTTCGCTCAGCCCAATCGAAATTTAAAATATTACAATCGTTACAAAGTATTTGAACCGTACTTCCAAGACGATTGGCGTGCCACAAAAAAGCTTACACTCAACCTTGGTGTGAGAGTCAGTTTGTACGGCAGCTACTATGAGCGTTATGGCAACGCCTACAACTTTGACCCCAGCGCCTATGTTGCAGCCGATGCGCCTGTAGTTGATCCGAATAGTGGAGCGCTTGATTTTGGCCCAGGGCAGAGCGTCTATAACATGACTGGGATGGTGCACTGCGGCTACAACGGAGTACATAGCAGCTGCATGTCCGGCCACCTCTTCAACCCGGCTCCAAGAATTGGTTTTGCCTACGATCCGGTCGGAGACGGGAAGACCGCGATCCGCGCGGGTTACGGAATTTTCTTCGAGCACGCGAACGGCAATGACGCTAACACCGAATCGCTCGAAGGTAATCCTCCCGCTATCATTGCGCCGGTTCAATTCTACATAGCCGGCTACACTGGCATTGGCGGTACCGCGGCCAACGGCCAGTCACTTCTGTACCCCCTGGGCGGCGGTGACAGTCAGTTGACTTCCATTACTACCAAAACGCAGTGGCCTTACATTCAGCAATACCATCTCGACATTCAGCGCGAGTTAGCTCGCAACACCTTACTCACCATCGCCTACGTCGGCGCAAAAGGAACTCACTTATCGCAGCAACTCGATCGCAACCAGATTTATTCCACTCCGGCCTCGCAAAACCCTTATCTGCCCGGACAATTCATTACCAGCGCTGACTGCAATAATGTGGGCAACTCCCCTCCCACACTTGGTAACGGAACCACTCAACTGACTAATCAGGCCGCCCTTAATCTCAATATTGCCTGCGGCAATGTGAATCCTGATCTTTATCGCCCTTATCAGGGCTACGACTCGATTTATGGCATTATTGGCGGAGCGAACTCAATCTATAATGCGCTTCAAGTCTCAGGAAGAAGAAATGCAGGTGGATTGCAGCTCACGCTTGCCTATACCTACAGTCACTCGATCGATAATTCTTCCGACCGTTACGACAGCACGTTTGTCAACTCCTATGCGCTTTCTTCGTATCGCGCCAGTTCCTCCTACGATCAGCGTCATATTTTCACGGTAAGCTACATTTACGATCTGCCGATTCTGCGGCACTCAACAGGTCTGACGAAGTCGCTTCTGGGAGGCTGGCAGCTCTCGGGAATTACCACCGCTCAGTCGGGCGAACCGGTCACAATCGTAAATGGCGGTACCTATGACAATGCGGGAGTCGGCAACGAAGTCGGATCGGGATCCTATGCCGACCTTGTGGGCGATCCGCACGGCCCTAAGCCCACTTTCAATGCTGTGCCCGGCGTCGTGTATGGCCCACTGCTCGACAATCCCGGAGCCTACGCGCAACCCACGGGCCTCACTTTTGGCGACTCTGGGCGCAATTCTCTGGCCGGACCGGGCCGCCTGAATTTTGATATGGGGTTGTTTAAGCACTTCAAAATAAAAGAGTCGATGGCGCTTGAATTTCGCGCTGAGGCTTTTAACGTATTCAACCATCCCCAATGGAACGGGATTAACAATACCAGCTGCGGTTATGTGACGGACGCGGGTTCGGGAAACTCCGGTTCTGGCGATTGTGTGAATGGAAACCCCGGCAATCAAGAGGTACCCAGTAATTTCCTGCATCCGAGTGGCGCTCATAATGGCCGCATTGGTGAGTTTGGCCTGAAGTTCATCTTCTAAGCGGTGTGCATGAAGAAGTGGGCGCGGCAGTCGCGGATTTTAGTTTGGACCGCATTGCGATGGTGTGGCATCAGTTTGACGCTTCTGCTTGTCATTCCATCGCGTGCGGATTCGGCACTATCCCCCGGGAATACCGTTTTTCGCGAGAGCGATTCTCCATGGATTTTCCCCAGTCATCCGCAGGATCCGCTGATTTGGGGGCGTAAGGATGGGATCGTATTCGGTTTGCCTTCAGTGGGAGGTTTGCCTGGTCCGCGCGGTTTGATTCGCATCGGCGTGATTTCTCCGAAGACGGGAGTTCCCGAACTTTTGAACTTCATAGCCATTGAGCCCGTGGTGGTTGGACCGGAGAGTCGTGGTGACCGCATGGCATTCAGCGAATTAGAACCCAGTGAAATGGATGCTGGTTCTCAGGGCAAACGGCTGTGGGTGGCCGAAGATTCGCGCGGCCAATTCCCTGACTCTGTGTCTTCGTCGTTGTCAGTCGACGGGAAAAAATCGATGGAGCAACTCGCCGTGCGGATCGAAGTGGAACGATTCAAGGCAAACGGGGCGCACGTATATTTGATCGCTTCGATTGAAAGAGGCCATCCTGAGGAAGTTAAGTTAGCTGTTTTTCGCCACGAAGATAGTCCCGCGATTGAGGAGCTTACTTTAACCGCAACCATGGGAAACTACGAGCGGTTGCGTTGGTTATGGCTCAAGAATCAAGTCGTAGATAGCCGCGAACTATATCGATCCTACCGCGGTGAAGATTTCGCGGATGACCGGGACTATCCGCTGGATGAAATGTTGAGAACCGCGGAGGGAGATGCGATCGTCTTTTGCACCACGAACGAGGCTTCTCCGGAAGCCAATCGCGGTTTTGCGGCACCCGAGCATTGGCGCTATCGTCTGCCCAGATTGACGCAGTACTGGAGAGTTCCTGCGGCGGAGATCGAGCCGAACCTTCGAGTGAGAGTAAACGGCCGCCGCGTGTATTGGTCGTCGCATGCGCCCCTTGCGGGTGGAGCGGCTTTCGAGAATTTTGAAGTACGGCAAAAGTATAAGTCCGGGCAATCGTTTGCCTTCGGCGTTATTCCAAGGGAGCCGTGGGAAGTCCGGCCGTCAATCCAGTTCTTATCGCGTCCAAGAAAGCCAGAAAACAACTGACATGCGAACAATTTTCCAGCGCGACTTATCCCACGGCCAGGCGCGAATATGATCAGGCGACGAGAGTTCATACGTAGCAGCGCGTTGGGCGCCACTGCGCTTCTGCTTGCCAGGCCGGCTAGGCTGGCGAGCGCCGTCGCATCGACCGCCGCCGATGCGCACATCGAGATTTTGCCCGAAGAAGTTTTAGGCACGATCTCTCCCAACATCTACGGACATTTTCTCGAGCACATCGGCGGCGTGATCTATGACGGCGTTTGGGTCGGAGAAAATTCGACGATCCCCAATGTGAACGGCATTCGCAAAGATCTGATCGATGAGATGCGCAAAATAAAAGCTCCTGTGATTCGTTATCCGGGCGGCTGCTTTGCGGATAGTTACGACTGGCGCGATGGAGTAGGCCCGGCAGAGAAGCGTCCACAAAGAACAAATTATTGGAATAATGAGGATGAGACGAAAGGCGCGCCGCCACAGCATCACTATGAATCGAACCGCTTCGGTACCGATGAATTCATGCGCCTCTGCCGCGCGATCGGCTGCCAGCCTTATCTGGCCGCCAATGTTAGAAGTCTGCCGGCTGAAGCTTTCTATCGCTGGGTGGAATATTGCAACTCTCCGGCTGGTAGCACGACCCTGGCGGGCGACCGGGCAGCTTCCGGTTCCACCACGCCCTATGATGTCCGTTATTGGGGCGTAGGAAATGAATCGTGGGGCTGCGGTGGAGATTTTACCGCCCAGGAATATGCGGTCGAATTCCGCAGATATACCACGTGGGTGCCTGAGTACGGGCAGCCGTTGTCGCTGATCGCCTCCGGTCCAAACTCCGACGACTGGCAGTGGACGCGGAGATTCTTTGAAGAAATTGCGCGCAAGGACAAAGGTTTATTTAGTTCTATCTTCGGTTGGGCGCTTCATTACTATTCCTGGAACCTAAGCCGGGGACACTCCGAGAATTGGGATGAGGCGAAGGGCGACGCGCTTAAGTTCGATATTCAGGATTGGTACGAGATACTGCGCGAAGGGAACCGCATAGAAACGTTGATTGAGGGTCACTGGCAAGCTATGGGCGAGTTTGATCCTGAACATCAAGTGAAGTTGGTGGTCGATGAATGGGGAGCGTGGTATCGCCCCGGCAGCCAACTTACAGAGGGCAATTTTCTCGAGCAGACTCCCACCCTTAGAGATGCGGTATTCAGCGCGAGCACGCTCGATACCTTCAACCGGCATCCGGAGAAGGTCATTTTGTCAAGCCCAGCGCAGCTGGTTAATTGCCTTAATAGCCTCTACCTTGCTCACGAAGACAAGTTTTGCATAACTCCCATAGGTCATGTATTCGCAATGTACGCCGCGCACCAGGGATCGGAGGCAGTGCGAGCCGTTATTTCGGCGCCCAATATCCACTATATGCGCGATGGTAAACCGGCGTCGTTTTCTGGGTTGACTGGCTCCGCATCCTTGCATGGTAAGGCTCTTACACTTACTGTAGTGAACCCCAGCACGAGCGAGACCCGGGAGACGGAAGTCACCGTTCGAGGCGCATCCATTAAATCGGGGACGGCAACCATACTTACCAATGCCGATCTTCATGCTCATAACAACTTCGAACAGCGAAATGCAGTAACCCCACAGGTTAAAGATTTGCAGTCATCGGGAAGGACGCTCACGATCCAAATTCCACCCGCATCTGTTACTAAGTTGGAGCTAAGTCTGATGTAAGAGAAAGCGCCAGCATAGTGCGTGTGCGAAACAACAAATGACCTGGTAAGTCAAACGGCCCCCGCTAAACGTTTACATATTCATGGCAACGATCGCAGAAGTAGCAAAACGAGCTCGAGCATCGACCGGGACAGTCTCCAATGTCATCCGCGGGACTGTGCGAGTAAGTCCTGCCCTGCGAGCGCGCGTCGAGACTGCGATTCGTGATCTTGATTTTCACCCAAACGAGATTGCTCGTAGCCTAAAGGTGAACCAGACCTATATGTTAGGCATGGTGCTGCCCGATGTTACAAATCCATTCTTCCCGCTAATTATGCGGGGTGCTGAAGACCGAGCCCTCGAACGCGGTTTTCTTCTGGTCACCGCGAATACGGACGAGCAAATCGAGCGCGAGCTCCGAGTCGTCTCTGCATTGCGCTCCCGCAGGGTGGATGGAATCTTGCTGACGCCTACGCGCGGCGCAAATACCGATCATATTCGGCGAACCATCGAGTCCGGAATTCCTGTTGTATGCCTGGACAGAGCCCCCGCGGGCATGAAGATTGACGCCGTGATGTTGGATAACGTTCGCGGAGCCCAAGACTGTGTGCGTCATCTCATACGAAGCGGATACCGCACGATTGCGATCATTACAGGACCCCTGGAGTTGGGAGTGGCACGCGAACGTCTTCGAGGCTACGAAGAGGGACTACGAGAAGCTGGAATCGAGGTATCCAAGGAGCTGATTCTTGAAGGCGATTTCCGTGAGAATTCTGGATATCGGCTGGCCAAAGACCTCTTATTGCAGTTTGCCAGGCCTTCCGCGATATTCGTTTCCAACGGCGTTATGGCGCTGGGGGTTCTTCAGGCCTTTGAAGAACTCGGAGTACGCTGCCCCGAAGACGTTGCGCTTGCCACTTTTGATGACCTCGCCGGAGACCGCGCTTTTCACCCCAGACTCACGGTAATCTCGCAGCCGGGATATGAGATGGGCGCGCGGGGAGCTACTCTCCTCATGGATCGGATTGAGGGCAAGCTCGCGAAGAAACCATCGGTGGTGCGTGTGGCGCCCACTCTGATTGTGCGCGAGTCGACGCGAGCACGGCTTTCGCCTGAGAGAGCCGCTCTCGTCGGGAACTCGGATTTGTATCAGAAAAAAGCGATCCCAAGTTCCTGAGAGTACTTGCGCATTTGTTTCATGTGAAATCGTTTTTGCGGATAAGTTCTGAATGGAGTACTTCGTCCTATGCGCTCTACTCGTCTATGCGCAATCGCATTTCTGGCTTGCCTGCTGTGCTGGCCCTTGTTCTCCTCCGCCCAGCTCGCCTCTTCTGGAAAAGGCAGTTCTCAAGATGCCCTGCGAACTAACTTTGAGAACCCTCCCGCCTCGGCTCGTCCCATGGTGCGATGGTGGTGGCCGGGTGGAGACGTCACCAATGAGGAAATTGCGCGGGAGTTGCGAATTATTAAAGATGCTGGCCTTGGCGGAGTGGAAATTCAGTCCTTCAAAGACGGACTAAATCCCGCTCCGACCGCTGAAGTGGCCCGTCGGGTCGATAGCTTTCTTACACCAGAGTGGTTTAATCACGTCAAATATGCGATTGAGGAAGGTGGCCGCCTTGGTCTCGACGTCGATCTGACTTTTGGCTCGGGATGGCCTTTCGGCGGTCCTTATATCCCGTTGCAGCTCTCCGGGCAAAAGCTGATCGTCCATCAGACCGCGGTTACTGGACCAAGTACTTTTACTGGCCGCTTTCCTGGATCTCCGCTGTCCACGGGTGAGAAGCTCGTGGCCGTGGTTGTGGCGCCCGGATCTTTGCCTGCTTATGGAAAAAGAAAACTTCAGGAATTTTCCGATGCCGTCCCCTTCGACACGATCATCACTTCAGGAAAGGTCGACGTCGCTTCCTCGATTGTGCTCACGCCGAAGATCACCGAGGGCGACAATCTGAAATGGGATGTGCCGGCTGGTGAGTGGGTGCTGTTCAGTTTCATCCAGGCTCCGACGCTGCAAAATGTGGAAGGAGGAGCGGGAGTTGGCACGCAGTGGGTTCTCGACCATCTAAAACGGCAGGCTCTCGATCAGCATATCGAAGCCGTGGGCGAAGCCGCGAAGAAATACTTTGGCGCCGACTTTGGAAAATCTTTGCGGGCCATCTTTTGCGACAGCCTGGAAGTAACTGCTGAAAGCATGTACTGGACTGACGACTTTTTGTCCGAGTTTCAAAAACGCCGCGGTTACGATCTCACTCCCTATCTGCCCTTGATAAAGCATCCGGGAGAAAGCGATCCCGGTGAAGAGTATCCATCGCTTCCGTTTTTCGACGAGCCAGAAATCGGAGAGCGTGTGCGACACGATTATTGGCTCACGGTTTCCGATCTGATGATCGATAATTTCTACCAACCCCTCATCGATTGGGCGCATAACAACCATCTCAAAGTCCGCATCCAGGCCCACGGAGCCCCCGCTGATCTTCTAAAAATTTACGGGCATGCGGATTTCCCGGAAACCGAAGTCCTCTACGCTGACGGCCGTTACGATTTCCTGAAGTTAGCTTCTTCCGGCGGACATCTGTTCGGCAGAAACGCTATTTCGAGCGAGACATTTGTCTGGCGGGACCACCCTTACGAAACCACGCCCGAATTAATGAAGATGACGGTTGATGATCTTTTCGCGGCGGGCATCAATCGTATCGTCTATCACGGCTTCCCTTATGAATATATGGACCGGCCTGATCCCGGCTGGTTTCCTTTTTCAAGTCAATATGAACTCGTCTATACCTTTTCCTCGCACTTGAATTTTCATAATCCTTTTTGGCCTTACCTTAAACCATTGAACGACTATATGGCGCGGGTGCAGACGCTCTCGCAATCGGGGCGCAGCGTCGCTCGCGTCGCTCTCTTTTCGCACCGGCTCTTTTACCCAAGCTGGATGCCGACCGATGAAGATTACCCGCTCGAATATTCCCTGATGGCGAATGGCTATAACTTCGACTTCATCAATGAAGATACTTTGTTGCATCACGCAACCGTAGAAAATCATCAGCTGCACACTCCCGGCAACATGTATCCCTCGTTGGTGCTGCGAAACGAAATTCGAATTACCTTGCAATTGGCGGAAAAGCTCGCGGAATTTGCTCGTGCCGGATTGCCCATCGTCTTCGCCGAGTACATGCCCGCCGAAGAAGCTTCATTCAAAGACTATCGCGCCAACGGAAAACGCATTCAGCAGATTATGCAGGAACTCATTGGGGAACAGAATGATCCTACTTCCAAACTTGCAACTGTTCTCAGCCATGGAAGCGTTCGCTTCGTAGCGGACGCAACTGCGGTTCCTGCGCTTTTACAAGCTGATCTGAAGGTAAATCCCAACCTGCAGTTTGCAACTCCCGAGCCGACTATTTTCTTCCATGAGTTTGACGTTGACTCTACAACCTTCTTCTTCTTTCGCAATCCCAAGGCAGAGTCCCAGGATGTGCGCGTAACGTTGGCTGCCGGCAAACGCATCCCGCAGGTTTGGAATCCCTGGACGGGCGAAGTAGACGAAGCGCCCCGCTACACATCCGAAAATGGCAACGTCACCCTCGATATCCATCTCGATCCTTACGGTTCCGAGATGATTGGTCTGGCGCAATTGCCCCGGGACGAAGAGAAGCACGTCGTGCGTTCGAATTTTCAAAGAATCAGTCGCATCTCTGGTGGACTATTCGGCGTCGCCACCGAACCCGGAACTTATCACACCGAATTTAACGATGGCAAAGATGAGGTTTCAGTAGTTTCGCCAACCGATCTTCCACCCGCGTTGAATCTCGGGCCGAACTGGGATCTTAACCTCGTCGGAAAAGATAAAGACGGCAAGGAATGGAGCGAACAGATTCATGCCGCCCCGCTGCGGGATTGGAGCCTTTCCCAGAACCTGCGTTATTTCTCCGGGCACGGCCACTATGCCCTCGATGTTCCAATCGCCGATTCTTATTTGCGTTCCGGGCTCGCGTTGGAACTCGACCTGGGCGAGGTTCACGACGTCGCCGAGGTCTGGATCAATAACAAGAAAATCGATTCCCTGCTCATGCGGCCGTATCGCGTTAATGTCGCGCCCTATCTAAAGGCCGGAACCAACCATTTTGAAATCGTAGTGACGAACACTCTCCGGAACCGGCTCGTCGGGGATGGAGCAGCCAGTGATCCCCACTTTGTCATGTTTCTGCGCCGGACTTTCTTCATGCCATCGGGATTGATAGGTCCGGTCCGACTGCTGCCGGAGGCCAGAGTCAAGTTGCCGTAGGCTGGGATTTCCTAAAAAGGCGCGACCAATACGGCATTTCAGTTACGTTGATTACTTTCGCCAAAACCGAAACTCGGCGCGCCGAATATGCGCCTTCACTCCGAAGATTTCATTTCCTCAAAGCTGAACTGCTTGTCGATCTTATCGTAGGGCTTACCGTCGACCTCGATATACGGGTAGATGAAGTAATTGAGCGCTGGGCCATCCTGCTTAGGAGACAGTGTGACGTCGCGGCCGGTAGAAAATTGCACGCGATTGGCGTCGATGCTGCCGAAGAAATAATCTTGTTTTTCCTTCGCTTTCCACGCCTCTGAAATATCAACGGGGATCCAGCCGGTTTTGCGGGCATAGAACTCAGCCCAGCAGTGATAACCGGCGATATCTCCTTTGTCTTTGTTTTCGGGCAGTGGAAAGCCTATGTCGAAGCGGGCCGGAATCCCGTCAGCCCGCAGCATGCCGATGAATGGAGAATGGAAGTCTGTACAGTTGCCGTGCTTGGAATCACAGGCCCACACTGCGTCCCCGCGTCCCCAGCCTGTGCCCGTCTTGTCGTAGCGCATGTTCGTAAACAAGTAATCATAGGCAGCCTTAGCTTTTGCGACGGTGCCGATCTGCGTTCCGGTTACTTCAACCGCCAACTCCTTGATCTTCCCATCCGTGGGAATCAGATTGTCAGGCGCGATCAAACGGCTCATCGACGCGGACACGACGCTAGGCTTCTGATCTGCTCTCTCGAGTTGCGCGTAATCGCCCCGGGAGTATTCGCGGCGTGTGATCTTATACTCAACAGTGAACTCCGTTTTGCTCGCAACAGGATTCTGAATCTCGGCATACATCATCCGATTGCCGTATTCGGACTCCTGTGTCATCCGCGTTTTCACCGGAGCCTTGACCGAGAGAACGCGCACTGTCTGATATTGGTCAGTCTGCGGCACCGGAATCCAGACGCGCACTCGCTTTGTTCCCGAGGGAATATCCTTTACGGTGAAGTTGTAGGTAAAGCGAAAGGTGCGACTAGGCGGGCTGAATTTATGGGCTGTAGAGGCTTGCGCAGCCAACTGGTATGCCGGAAAATGGGAGGCCAGAAACAGAGATGCAAGAAACAGGGGTACCAGAAAGAAGCGTAGCAACGACGACGCGGGAACCCTTAGCCTCATGGAGAAACTCCTAATCGGCAGATGTGAATTCAGATTTTACCAGCAGATGCAGGACCCAGATTTTGGCGCGGGCATTGCCGGCGTCGAAAGTGTTGAACCGTGCGGTCGTACCCCATGGATCGGGCAGGACAGCGTTAACCCTTGCCCATCTCCATAAAGAGCGAAATAAGCTCAAAGTATTAGCGAGGAGGATTGCTATGAGGAGGAACGCTATGAAATGGATCACTTTTTTGACGCTTGCAGTCGCAGCAGTGGCCGGCATTGCCGCGTATTCGGCCCCCGCATCTGGAAATGCCGACGACGAAGCCGCCCCGATCTTCGGAATCAAGATCCCCCCCGGATACCGCGACTGGAAATTGATCTCCTTAGCCCACGAAGAAGGCAGCCTCAATGATATTCGCGCCATTCTGGGCAACGACATTGCAATCGCGGCCTACCGGGATGGCAAGCTTCCGTTTCCCGATGGCACAATTATTGCCCGGCTAGCTTGGAGCTACGTTTCTTCTGAGGAGAACAATAAAGTCTTTGGCCGTTCCCAATCTTTCGTGGCCGGGCCCGCCACAAACGTTCAGTTTATGGTCAAGGACTCCAACAAATATGCCGCGACGGGCGGTTGGGGGTTTGCTCAATTCAAAGACGGCAAACCTGACGCTGTAGCGGCGCTCAAAACCTGCTTCCCATGCCACGAGCCTGTCAAAGATCGCGACTTTGTTTTTACTCATTATGCACCCTGATATTTGTTTCACGATTGAGGTCAATGGGCTGGCAGCCTCTAGGCTGTATTAGCCTTCGGTCCTTCTTCTATCTTTCTTTTCAAGTGATACACTCAGGCCTCATCGCAGACTCACTGATTCAATAGCGTATCTCGATCTGGAGCCTCGTACGCATGATCGCATTCAGACGGTCGGTCGCATTGTTCGTTTTCGTATCCGCCGCGTTCAATCTATCCGCCCAGGACCGTTCCTATGGACGCTCCGTCGTCGCCACGCAGTACGGTATGGTTGCCACCAGTCAGGTTTCGGCATCACAGGCTGGGACGCGCATCCTTGAACGGGGCGGCTCTGCCATTGATGCCGCGATTGCAGCCAACGCTGTACTTAATGTCACTGAACCCAATACCAACGGCATGGGCGGCGATCTCTTTGCCATTTATTGGGAGGCGAAAACCGGCAAAATCTACGGCCTGAATGCAAGCGGCTGGGCGCCGAAGGCTCTCACGATTGAGCATCTCCAGCAGAAGCGCATCACGGAGATGCCTCAATCCGGTATCGATTCTGTCACCGTTCCTGGCGTGGTCGACGGATGGACCAAGCTGCATGATCGCTGGGGAAAACTGCCTTGGCGCGACCTCTTCCAGCCTGCGATCTTTTATGCCGAACATGGATTCCCGGTGGGGGAGATTATTCACGATTGGTGGGATGAAAGTCACGATGGCTTGTTGGCCAATGCAGAAAGCCGCCGCGTGTTTCTCCCCGGCGGCAAGGCTCCTGAGACCGGCGAGATGTTTCGCAATCCCGATATCGCCCGTGCGCTCACGATGGTCGCTGATCAAGGTGAGGCCGTGGTCTACAAAGGAGAAATCGCAAAAGCTATCCTTAAAACCTCCGATGAACTTGGAGGAACGATGGTCGCCGAAGATCTCGCGTCTTACTCCGCGGAATGGGTCGAGCCGATTTCAACGAAGTATCGCGATTGGACCATATATGAGCTCCCGCCCAACGGCGACGGCATCGCTGCGCTTGAAATGCTCAATATTATGGAGCAGTTCAAGCCCGATCCTGCCGGTCCGCACAGTCCGGGTGAATTGCATAACCGAATTGAAGCCATGAAGCTTGCTTATGCGGACGTGAAAGCCTATGTCGGCGATCCGCGCTTCAGCAAGATTCCCGTGGATCAGCTTCTGTCTAAAGACTACGCCGCAAAACGTGCTTCGCTCATCGATCCAGCAAAAGCGAACTGCACGGTTGCTCCCAGGGCGCTTGGCAAAAGCGATACCACCTACTTCACCGTCGTCGATCGCGAAGGGAACATTCTTTCCATCATCCAAAGCAACTACAACAACTTTGGATCGAATGTAACCGTGTTGGGCATGGGATTTGCCTTGCAGAATCGCGGAGGTTTTTTCTCGCTGGATCCCGCGTCTCCGAATGCGCTCGCCGGCGGCAAACGCCCATTCCATACCATTATTCCCGGCTTCATGCAGCGAGGGGACGAGCACATCGGCTTCGGCATCATGGGTGGCATGAATCAGCCGTTAGCTCATGCGCAATTCGTGTCGAACGTGGTCGACTACCATATGAATGTGCAGGCCGCGATGGAAGAACCGCGTTTTACCGATCGCCAGCAGCTCGGTTGCAGGATTGTAATCGAATCGCGCATGACGCCTGCCACCCTCGACGCACTGACGAAAATGGGACATGTGCTGCAAGTGCACGGCGGCTACACAGCAGCAATGGGACGCGGCCAGGCGATTCTTCATGACAGCCGGACTGGTGTTAATTCGGGTGCATCCGATCCACGCGCCGACGGTGCTGCCATTCCCGAGCAGCCGAACTTCTTTGATGCATCGGGCAAGCATTAGCTGGCGTCACTTTCTAGACCGCTCTAGCCAGCGAAACCCATCTCGCGAACTGCATCTCCGGCGCCGCTGAGGTCGGCGAGCCGCATCTCGGAATATTTTCGAGACAGAATTATTCCCGGTGCACCAGCTCGGAAAGCCGCCATGACTACTTCCTTCACGCTTTGCTGTGTGCACTTGCTGTTGTTGGGTTCCGTCGGAATATCGATATCGATGCCGGGCCAGATCAGAGTGTTGGTACCGGCAACACCCTCTAGCGCGCGTTTCGTTTCGCGGTAGACATAATCAACCGACAGCCCAGTGTGAGGAATTTGATCATAGGGGCGCTCCTTGAATCCCATCATTGCGTAGTTCATATCGAGCACTCCTTGTTTGGTGAGATCTCTATAGAGTGTCGCGCCGATGTTGTCTACATAGAGCGCCATCCGCTCGCCGCCGCAGTTGTTGTACATCACGACCTTTATGAAATCTGAATAGCTCGATAGCTCGTGAAGGTCTTGCTCGGCGCGGTAGATTGGATTGAATGAATTGTTGTGCCAGATGTGCCAGCCCACTGGCACCGTCGGTTTGGCTGTCTTCACGGTCTTGTATATCGCAGCATAGGTTTCGCGCAGGCTGTCAGTCCAGAGCATTTCCCATGCGGCGAGTTCGGGATAGCGCAATAACAGCCGCCAGAATTGCACGTAATAGCCATCCACGGGGCGTCTGCCGCTACGTGCAATACGAACGAATTTTTCCAGCTCCAGAAACCCTTGCCGGGCGCGATCGACGTTGATGCCTTGCTGCTTCGCTTTGCTCCGACAAAACTCGCAGAAGCAGGTTACGTTACCCGGGTCGATCGGCGGTGTGTCGTGCGTGGCGCCGAGACTGTCACAGAGCGCACCTTGCCGTTCCGATCCCCACATGATTCCGTCGATGTCGTAGGAACGCGCGTAGTCTTCGACCAACCCGGTCAGGAAATTCTGGTAAGCCGGGTTGTTGACGCATAGCGTCTCAGCATTCCGTCCGTACAGGTCGCGCTCCTGCACTTTCTCGATGTTCGGCAGGTCGGTGCGAAACACGTCCTCAAGCCAGCAGATGACCTTCATGCGGCGCTTCTTCGCAGCAGGCAGCACTTCGGCCAAAATATCGAGATTGCCGTGGTCAGGCGCGCGAGTTTCTTTGAGAACAGTGTTTTCGTAATACTGAGGATGAGGCGTGGCAAAGTTGCCGCCGTGGAAGTTGAGATCGTACTCCTGCTTGCCGTGATCGGGCAGCGGTTGGCCGGGAATCTGTCTTCCGGCAATCCCTCGACCGTATGTGAATACCGCAAGAAATAGTGTATTCACGCAGCCACGTTCCTGAAGAACATCGAGAACTTTCTCGGTGCCCTCATCCACAAACGAAACTGCTCCGACCTGGATGCCGATCATTTTCGAGGAGGCAGTAGCATATCCTGCAGCTGGCATGACCAAGGCGGCGCCGGCTCCAACGCTGATCTTCAGGAACTCACGGCGGTTCACATCTGATTTCAACATGCGCTGCTCCCTATTTTGTTTGATAGCAGCCGATGTCGATGTGTCCGGGTTTAACTCGTGGTAAGCCTTCGAGATCCAGTTCTCCCACTGGCACTCCGTCGGTCATGCCAGCGGCAATCGCGGGAGAATCTGATTGCAGATGAAAGTCGTGCGCGGTAGCGTCTACAAAATGCGGATCGATAAAATGGGAATGATGGTCATTTCCAGTTGACTGAACATAATTATCGAATCCAGTCACGGTGGCGGAAGATTCTCCCCAAGTGCTCGCCTTCGGTCCAGACGCGCAGTAATAAAGATTGTGATCGATAGTGACGGGCGGATGACTTTTATCGATCTGGGATTTATTCACCGCGATCAGACAGCGAGCTCCCGCGTAAACGATATTGTTCGCGAAAATATTGTCAGCCATGTTCCACTGCATCTGGAACTCACCAGACCCTGTTGCCGATGTATCGTTGTCGTAGAGCGTGTTGTTAACCGCAATGCAGTGCTCGGTGTGTCCCCGCTCAGGTGCATAACCCCCGATAGAAACGCCGGCGGTATGACCGTGATAGATAAGGTTATTCCGTGCGGTGATGTAACTGGTGGCGCGGTCTTTGTGCTCGCTGGCCAGCTCGATTCCAAAGTCCACATCATGCATTACGTTTTGCTCAATCAGAATTCTGGTGCCGCCATCCACGTAAATACCGTCGGAGTTTTCGTCATTACCGTAGGCTGGATTGCCGCGCGAAGTAATGTTGTAAACCAGATTGCCGCTGACAACTCCGTCGCGCGCCTGATCAACAGCAGGGTCTGGCGCCGTGTGCTCGAAACCGATGACATCGATTCCGATGTTGTTGTTGTCGTGGACAACATTGTGAGTAATGCGGAAATTCGTAACGTTCCCGTTCACCACCAGCGACTCGCTCGAGCCGGTTTGGAGATTATGCACCTCATTGCCGTCAATGATTAAGTCAGTGATAGGAGTCTTGGCATCGGTACCGTATACCGCAATGCCAAAACCGTTGCCGCCGCTTCCCGGTTTATCCCGGCCTTGAAAAGTCTGTTCAATGTGATGGACGTTGTTCTTCAACAATTCGATATGCGATCCAGCTCCCATAATGTCAATGCCCAGTGGAGCGAGACGGTGTTCGGCGGTGTGGAAGTTTCGAATTTCAAAACCCTCAATTCGTACGTAGCTCTGATTATGAATCGTCAGTACGCCCTGCCTGCCGGAAGGGGTGAAATGCGTTGCGTCGAGGACGGCGGTCTCGCCGGGGTAGCTTCGAATCGTAATGAATCCATCCGACGCGTTGCCGGATGCCTTAATGCTTACGAGCTCTTCGTAAACTCCACCGCGCACATTAACGGTACTGCCAGCACGCGCGACGTCTGCGGCATGTTGAACCGTGCGCCAGGGCGCTGCTTGCGTACCGGGGTTGGAATCATTCCCAGTCGTCGCCACGTAGAAGGACGAGTTGACCTGGCCGCAGACCCCGCAGGCGCACGCAAACAGAAAAAACAAAGTTGTGAGTTTCAGATTCAATTTATGGTTCCTCATTGTCGCCGTACTTTCTAAAAGCAAAGTCAGTCTCTCATCGCAAATACTAGATATGCTTAATCCCAACCTCAGAAATCAATGTTGAATGAAATAATACGTAAACATTCGTAATACAAGCAAAGACTAGCATGGCCAATCAATTTTGGAACGTCAAGGATAAGGCAAAACCTGCCAACCGCAAGGGATTTATTACGTTTTGTTTCCACCTGTCGAAAATGCTCGCTGGATACGCGCGGGCATTCTTTGTCAAAACCATTCAATATTTTGGCACCTGTACTGGACAAACGAAAGAAAACGATATAAATAGTAAACGCCCGATAGTTGCTAAAAAATGTGGGTTAATGAATGGAATCGATCACGGGTTAGGAGATGACTGAGAATGCAGCGTAGAGATTTTCTAAAGAGCACCGTCGCGGTTGCGGTAGCTGCAGAACTTGGAATCGGTAAAGCGCAGGCTAGCGTCCCGGCTCATAATTGGGGAAAGTATGATTTCGGTTCCGGTCCCCAGGTCAACGATCGGCTCAATCAGGGGCCGTTCCCTCAATATCCACCGGATGCGGTTATACCCACGGACGATGTGGTGATGACGACCACCAGCACAGAAGACGTCGTGCCGAACTACGGCAAGGGATTGGTCACCTATATCACGGCCGACAGTGGCACCGAAGAAATCAAGTCGGACAATATTCCGCAAGCGATCGAAGACCTGGTTCGCTTTCCTTTGAGCCAGCAGCTTTACATCCGCCCAACGTGGAGAGAAGTGCAGCCGCGTCCCGGGCGCCTGGAGTTGCCCGATTATGTGAAGCTGGTTTTTGACCAAGCGAAGAAAAACAATAAGCGGGTCGGATTGCGAATTCAGATGTGCGCGCCAGACTATAAGCACGAGGCTGCGCTGCCAGATTTTGTCCTGGAAAAAGTGCCGAAAGTTGATCTATTACAGCCCAGCGATCAGGAGAGCATCGCTGCAGGAAAAAGATTTTTAGAGAATCCGCACTCGCGTTATCAGCCGCGGTACGACCATCCTTTTTTTCAGCAGGCATTCAAAGAGCTGATTGGCCAGTTGGCGGCGGAATTCGATGGCAACCCGCTGGTCGAGTACATCGACACTTTCATGTACGGCTTCTGGGGGGAAGGGCATACGTGGCCATTTCCCAACAATCCTTTTCCTGATTACCTGACGGCAGAGCGCACCTGGATGAATATGCTCGATGTGCAGCTCGAAAATTTTAAGAAAACTCCTCTGCTGACCAATACGCAGCCGGATTTCAGCCGGGTGGGTAATTCGGAAATGTTAGACCGCACGGTCCGCAGCAATAATTGGATTCGCAGCGACACCATCTTTATCGAGAATGAGCAGATCGAAGCGCTCAGCAACCGGCCGCCGTGGATCGCTGCATTGCTCGAGCAGGGGATTCCGGGAAAACCTCCGGATCCGAACGCCGCAGTGGAAGGAATATCCCCGGCAGAGAACATGATCGATCACGTGATCGATATCGGGGCGAATTACTGGTCGCTTTGGAACTTTCACCAGATCAGCGCCAAAAATCTGATGACCTACTACCAAGCGTATCCGGCAGCGTTCGACCGGATCAATCGCCGCATTGGCTATCGAGTGAGGCCGTCTTTTATCTGGAGCTATACGGACAGTAGTTATCTTGGTCTGATTATCGGCTTCGCGAATGACGGCATTGCGGGAGTACCGGGCGTATTGAGAGTGAATGTGGAAAGCCAGGACGGAAAGATACTCAAGAGTGGTTGTCTGGATGCCGGCTATCCGTTACCGGGCAAGATTCGGCAAGCACAGTTCGTGCTGCCGCAAGGAACTGAGTGGAAAGGATTGAAACTTAGAGCCGAGATCGAGGTTAAGGGAATGCGCTATCCCGTCCGGTGGGCTTGTCACCAAAAGCTAAATGATGACGGCTCGCTCACGCTGCGCCCTGACCTCCGTCAGGAGGTTTAGGCTGCGGTTGTGCTTAGAGCGAAACCCCACGCTTCCAGGGAATAAAATCGTCCTGGCCGAGCGACTCTGCCTTGGTTCGAACTTCGCCGCTCGCGACGCGAATCACCAGCTCTAGAATTGTCTCTCCCATTTGCTCGACCGTCTGATCGCCGGAGATGATGCTGCCGGTATCAACATCGATTATGTCTTGCATACGGCCGGCAAGATCAGAATTGGTCGAGACCTTGATCACGGGCGCGACCGGGTTTCCGGTTGGAGTACCCAACCCGGTTGTAAATAAGACGACGTTCGCACCGGCTCCGACTTGCGCCGTGACGCACTCCACATCGTTCCCGGGAGTGCACTGGAGATGTAATCCTGAGCCCGAGGAATATTCCGGATAGTCGAGCACGGCGGTTACCGGAGATGTCCCTCCTTTTCTAGCCGCGCCAGCGGACTTCATCGCATCGGTCACTAATCCATCGCGGATATTCCCGGGAGAAGGATTCATATCGAAACCGGAGCGGGCCGCTTTTGCTCGGGCTGAGTAATCGTTCATCAATTGAATGAACCGGTCAGCGACCGCTTGATTAATACTGCGATCGATGAACCCCTGCTCGACACCGCAGAGTTCGGGAAATTCCGAGAGGAGACTGCTTCCACCCAATGCCGCCAGCATATCTGAGAGGTAACCGATCGCTGGATTCGCCGAGATCCCGGAGAATCCATCGGATCCTCCGCACTTCAAGCCGATGCACAAGCATGAAAGTGGCGCGGGGGTGCGAACCGCTTTGTTGGCCTCCACTAATCCTAGGAATGTCTTTTGGATTGCCTGGGAAATCATTTTGAATTCGGAGCCGCTCTGTTGCTGCTCGAATATGAGGAGTGGTTTGTTAAACGCGGGATCGCGCCTGTCAATTTGTTCCCGAAGAATACTTATCTGCGAATTCTGACAGCCCAGGCTGAGGACCGTAGCTCCAGCTACGTTGGGATGATGGATGTAACCAGCCAGCAAGCCGCAAAGATTGTTGGAATCCTCGCGAGTTCCTCCGCAGCCGCCTTCATGCATCAGAAACTTGACTCCATCGACGTTCTCAAAAACTTTGGGGCGCGGCGGAAGACGCATATCTTGTTCTGCGGCGCGGGTCGCGATCTCCGCTATCAAGCCTTCGCGATAAAGACTGACCAGGTCCGCGACCTGCTGCCGGTAAATCTTAGGCGGAGCAAAGCCCAGCTCCTCTTCAAAGGCATGTTTCAAGACATCAACATTTCGGTTTTCGCAGAAGACCAGCGGCACCACTAACCAGTAGTTCCGAGTGCCAACTTGTCCATCGTGGCGCTGGTATCCGAGGAACGTCCGCTGCCGCCAGCGATCCACTTTGGGTGGAGTCCATTCGCATTCGCGTGACTTTGCGTGGTATGGGGCGGCCTCGTGAACGGTGTTGTGTGTAGTCAAAACTTCGCCTATGCGAATGGGCTGTCGCGCTTTGCCAATCAAAGTTCTGTACATGATCAGATCGCTGCCGGCGGCAAGATCCTCTGTGGCAAATTTGTGTTTGGCATGGACATCCGTGGCCAGTACATAAGTATGACCAGAGAAGTCGATCTGTTCGCCCTGGTGCAAATCCTTGAGCGCGATGAGAACGTTGTCGCCCGGATCGAGTTTCAATACCGCGTTTCCCATCTTGATCTCGGCCTCATTAAAGGTAGTTTTTGCGCTGCAATCAAGCTTACGCGTAGGACCGGTTAAGCGGAAGATCCCTTCGGCTTCGCTCAAGGCAGGTCTGCACTACGCCTGAAAAAACGGCTCCGCGCAGGATGACAGTCGTCGTGTAATAGAATTCCAGCAGAGGCATTGTTCGCCACACCAATAAACAGGAACTTAATGGGATATCCAGCGCTCGATCTCAATTCTAAAACTGCAGTTGTCATCGGCGGAACGTCGGGCATTGGTCTGACGCTCGCCAAGGGGCTGGCAACGGCCGGCGCCAACGTTATTCCTTCGGGACGCCGCCGAGAACTTGTCGAATCGGCCGCCGAAGAAATCAAGACAACTGGCCGGGGTTCGCTCGCGATCCCTTGTGATGTGGCCGATCGTTCGAGCGTGCAAACGCTTTTGGAAGCAGTCTGCGCGCAATTCGGTAAAGTTGACATCCTGGTGAACTGCGCCGGCATCACGCAGCGTACGCCCATTCTCGACATGAGCGAAAGCGACTGGAATGCCATCATGGAGACGAACCTGAATGGTACATTGCGTGCCTGCCAAGTGTTCGGGCGGCACATGATCGAGCGCCAGTATGGAAGGATCATCAACATCGGGTCACTTTCGTCTACCCTCGGCATGTTCGAAGTTGCCGCGTATGCCGCCAGTAAAGCGGGCATTGCTTCTTTGACCAAGTCCCTTGCCGTTGAGTGGGCGCGCTACGGAGTGTGCGTGAATGCGTTAGTGCCGGGCGTCTTCCGCACCAAGCTGAATGCAGCCCTGTTGGATGGAACGCCACGCGGGCAGGAGTTTCTCATGCGTACGCCTGCGGCTCGATTCGGTAAGCTCGAGGAGTTGGTCGGCGCGACGGTGTTTCTCGCCTCCGATTCTGCGAGTTTCGTGACCGGTCATTTGCTCGCGGTGGATGGCGGCATTCTCGCCAGCGGAGTGAATCGTTAATCCAGCGGGCGCAATGTTGTTATGAATTTTCCTTCCATATCGAGGCCGGGGTCGGAATCTGGAGAGGAATCCTCGTCGGGATCGAAGCCGGGCGCGGCTGCGCAAATTGCCAGCCATGTAGGACGCTTTCGTTGGGTGATCTGCACCGTTCTGCTGTTCGGCATTATGAAGAACTACATGGACCGCCAAGTCATCGGCGTGCTGAAGACAACTCTGCAAAATGATCTGGGCTGGAGCGAAATTGACTACGGCAATCTGGTATTTGCCTTCCAGGCCGCATACGCAATTGGAATGGTAGTGGTCGGGCGGTTCATTGATCGAGTCGGAACGCGGCTCGGCTATGCGCTGGCGATGGCCTTCTGGAGCCTGGCTTCGATGGCTCACGGCCTGGCGAGTTCGTTCACGGGCTTTATGGTGGCTCGCTTTGCTCTGGGTTTAGGTGAGTCGGCCGTGTTTCCCGCCAGCTTGAAGGCCGTCGCGGAGTGGTTTCCTAGGAAAGAACGTGCACTGGCCACGGGCATCTTTAATGCCGGGAGCAATCTCGGCGCCATCGCTACGCCGCTCCTGATTCCTTGGATTGCAGTGCATTGGGGTTGGCGATCAGCTTTCTTTCTTCTGGGCGGCGTTGGATTCGGATGGCTGGCGTTGTGGCTTTGGATCTATCGCCGGCCGCAGGAGCATTCGTCCTGCTCACGCTCCGAGCTGGAATACATTTGCAGTGATCCCATTGCGCCCTCGATTCGAATAAGTTGGTTCAAACTGCTGGCTCATCGCCAGACCTGGGCCTTCGTGCTGGGAAAGTTTATTACCGATCCGGTCTGGTGGTTTTATTTGTTCTGGATTCCTGACTTTCTTCAGCGCCAGCATGGTGTGGCTCTCTTAAACATTGGGATGCCGATCCTCGTGATTTATCTGATCTCGGACGCGGGCAGCGTGGCCGGCGGATGGCTTTCTTCGTTCCTCATACAGCACGGGAGAACCGTTAATGCGAGCCGCAAAATCACGATGCTGATTTGTGCTGTCTGCGTGGTGCCGATTGTCTTCGCGCCCAAAATCGCATCTTTATGGGTGGCGATTTTGATAATTGGAATTGCGGCCGCGGCACATCAGGGCTTTTCCTGCAATCTGTACACTTTGTCTTCTGATATGTTTCCCGGAACGATGGTTGCATCCGTGGTCGGGATCGGCGGCACGGCAGGTGCTATCGGAGGAATGCTCATTGCGAAAATCGTTTCTCATTTGTTGCAACGAACTCACAGTTATGCGGTGCCATTCTTTCTCGCAGGTTCGGCTTATCTGATCGCCTTGGCGGTGATTCACGGTTTGGTCCCGAGATTGAAAACGGTAGAGTTCAGTACGGCGGAAGCATAGTTGTCTCAGCGTAATCGATAAAAGGGGAGACCTCGGTGACTTTCATCAACGATGACTTTCTGCTGTATTCAAAGACGGCTCGTCGGCTCTATGAAAACTATGCCGCCTTCCAGCCCATTCTGGACTATCACTCGCATTTGCCGCCGAGCGATGTCGCGCAGGACCGCTGCTTCCGCGATCTGTTCGACATTGCGCTGGAAGGAGATCACTACAAATGGCGAGCGATGCGGGCGAATGGCATTCCCGAACGTTACTGCACCGGGGACGCTTCGCCGAAGGAGAAATTTCTGGCTTGGGCTCGCGCCGTCCCCTTCACACTTCGGAATCCTCTTTACCAATGGACGCATTTGGAATTGAAGCGCTACTTCGAGATCGATGAACTGCTGGACGAGCGATCTGCTGAGGCAATTTGGGAGCGGGCTAATTCGATTCTCACGAATGGCGATCTCACGGCCCGAGGCATTCTCAGGAAATTCAAGGTGCGGGTGCTTTGCACCAGCGACGACCCCTGCGACAGTCTTCAGGATCACCGGACAGTAAACAACGCCGCCTGCGGATTTCGAATCTATCCGACATTCCGTCCGGATCGATCCCTCCAGGTCTCAGAGCCGGATGCTTTTAATCCGTGGGTTCAGCGCCTGGAGGCAGCCAGCAATATTGCAATATCTGACTTCGCTTCTTTCTTGCGCGCTCTCGAGCATCGCCATAAATATTTTCACGAGAGCGGTTGCCGCCTTTCCGATCACGGGCTGCCTTATTGCTATGCAAACCCCTGCGGTGAAGGCCGTGCCGCTTCCATCTTTAGCAAAGTGCTGTCGGGTGTCCCTGCCAGTCCGGAAGAGTGCGAAGAATTCGCTTCTTTCATGATGCTGTTCTTCGGACATCTTGACGCGGCAAAGAACTGGACGAAACAACTGCACCTGGGCGCATTGCGCAACGTGAACACGCGCCATCAGTCCGAACTCGGTCCTGACACCGGATTCGATTCGATTGGCGACTGGCCGCAAGCAGCGAAGCTTAACGGCTATCTCAATCTGCTGGACAGCGAGAAGGCATTGCCGAGAACAATTATCTACAACAATAATCCAGCCGATAATTACGTCTTCGCAACAGCGATTGGCAATTTTCAGGATTCGTCAATTGCCGGGAAGATCCAATTTGGCAGTGCCTGGTGGTTTCTCGATCAGAAGGGAGGGATCGAATGGCAGCTGAATGCGCTTTCCGCAACCGGCTTGCTTCCTCGCTTTATAGGCATGGTGACGGATTCGCGCTCGTTCATGTCGTTTCCGCGACACGAATATTTTCGCCGCGTACTCTGCAATCTTATGGGAGGTGAGATGGAACGGGGCGAACTGCCGAACGACGAAAAACTGATCGGTACGGCGATCCAAAACATCTGCTTCAACAATGCCCGCGATTCTTTAGGACTGGAGTTCGGGGCCGAACGACAGGCAACAACGGCGCCGGCCTAGTTCACATCAGTGAGTTAAAATTTGACTTATGCAGGTGCAATTGCTGGTCTGGCAGATCACGAGGATCTATGCAATGTGGCTGCTGATCGCGTCTTGTGTGGCGGCTCAGACGGGAGTGTCGCCCAGCACTCCGCCGCCGAGTGCCGAAGCGATACAGCTACATACCTACCTTGATCATGCCGCGGAATCGATGCACAAAGGCGACAACGATGCTGCAGCGGAAGATCTTCGGCGTGCATTGAAAATCGATCCACATTCAATCGTTGCATTAAATAATCTAGGAATTGTGCTGGCCCGGATGGGGCGACCTGCCGAGGCAATCCCGTTGTACGAAGAGGCGCTGAAATTCCACCCTGACGATCCCGCGACAAAACGTAATCTGGCCATCGCTTATTTTAAATCCCAACATTACTCGCCAGCGTGGCGGTTGCTGCAGCCGATGGCCGCAAAATATCCGACCGATTTTCAGATTCTCGATTTGACCGGCCTTTCGCTCTTCGCTCTTGATCGTTATCCGGAGGCTGCCGCGTATCTGGAACGCGCGAATCATGTCGAGCCCACCGATCTGGAAACGCTCGACATGCTCGGCAAGGCATACCTGCGGATGAAGAATTACAAGGCGCTGACTGACGTCTTCGCCCGAATCATGCAGGTGAGTCCAAACTCCGCGTCTGCTCACATCATGATGGGCACAGCTTATGACCAGATGTCGAGCCGGCCTGAGGCCATTAAAGAATATCAAGCGGCGATCGCGGCAGATCCGAGTTTTATGGGTGCGCATTCCGGCCTCGGCTTGGAGTATTGGCGAGAGGGTGAGAACGAACTTGCGGAAAAAGAGTACCGGACAGAATTGCAGCACTTTCCGAATGATCCAGTTTCGAATTGCATTCTCGGCCAAATCCTTCTAGACAAGTCCCGACCGGCAGAGGCCGAGCCTCTTTTTCGTGCAGCCCTGGCGGCAAACCCTCGTTATGCCGAGGCGTTGTTTGGTCTCGGGAAGACGGAGTTGGCCCTGGATCATCCCCAGGCGGCAGTTGAGCCACTTCGCAAGGCTATTCAGATTAATCCCAATTACTTCGAAGCTCACTTTGTTCTCGGTAGTGTGTTTCGACAGCTAGGCCGGACCGCCGAAGCGGCGAACCAACAAAAGATCGCGCTTGCTATTCAGGAGAAAAGCAGGGATGCGGCGATTAAACGGAACGAGAGCCGGTAAAGATGATGATCAGAAAGTCTTGATTATTACCTCAAATGCTCAAGAATAAAAAAGCGCACGCCGTAAGGCGTGCGCTTTTTTTGATGGCTAACACTGGTTAGAAGTTAATCTTTGCCCCGATCTGCATTTCGCGTGGAATGTGATACGCCGTGACCACGCCGAAGGCTGGCGTGCCCACGACGCAGGTGCCTGCACCGCTGTCGTTGCAAATCTGGGAGGGACTGCCGTGATTGAATGTGTTGAACGTCTCCAACCGAAGTTGCAAGGCAGCTCGTTCGCCGAAACGTATGTTCTTAAACAGCGAGGTGTCCCAACGTTGGAAGCCCGGCCCCAATACCGCTCCTGGACGCGAACTGCCGAATGTTCCCACCGATTGTGAAAACACGGAAGGGGAGGTATTGAACCACTCGTTGACGGTTTTTGGACCACCGGTGTTGCTGCTGTTTTGATTGGCCAGGTTCGTAGCGTCCCCTTGCAGAAAACCTATTCCCCGGTTTCCGTTGACGGCAAATGGGTCGGCACTTTGCGTTACTGTGATGGACTGCCCGGTCTGAACGTTGACAATGCCGGAAAGTTCCCAACCTCCCAACACCGAACCCAGCCCGTGCTGATCCCTAAAGAAGGGCTCCTGGTACAGATAGCTCAAGACGAATATTTGCGGAGTGTTTAATGTAGATGGCCCGTAGTCTTGCCTCAAGTTGTAAGTATTTGTAGCTCCCCAAGCCCGGTCAACCGGATTAGTCGTAAGTAACCTGGACCAGGTGTACGAAACTCCAAGGGTAAGCCCACGACTTACTCGTCGATTGAGCGCAGCCTGGAGTGAATTGTAGTTGCTGGTAAAAACCGTAGAGCGATCGCCGAAGGCGCCGTAGCCCGCAAACGGCCGGATCGCGTTCACGTCCACCGATTCATTTGCTAAGCGCGCCGCCACTGTGGGCTGATTGAGATCGATATCGCCCAGCAGGTGCGTTCCTTTCGTGCCTACATATCCGAGTTCAAAGATGGTGTTCGGAAGAACCTCACGTTGTATCGAGACGTTGTAGTCTTGGTAGTTGGGAGCTTTAAAAGCCACTCCACTTGCCGTTGGCGTTCCCGTCATCACGGGGTTGATGGGCGAGAGAGATGGTCCGGGCGCGGCTCCTGCAGACGAATTATCGAACAGATTGATATTTTCCGCAGGGCTGATGGTGGCGGCTGTTTGAACCAATGGAGGGTCGGCATTAAACGGGTAGGTTCCGAATTCATTCTGTTCCCAGATACCGTTGAGCGAGCGGTCGTAGAACAGGCCGTATCCTGCGCGAACCGCCATCTTGCCGTTGCCTTGCGGATCCCAAGCCACACCCAACCTTGGTCCCCAGTTATTATTCGAGTCAGAATTGACCCGGCTGCCGTATGGTGAGCAAACCGCCGTGGGATAAATTGCCTGCGCTGCGGCACAGGTTTGCCCAGTGGGGAAGATCATGCCATTGGCATAAGTGGCCGAGTTAGCCGCTGCCCCTGGGTTCATGTTTCCAGAGGCGCCTATCGTAACCACGCCGGGGGTGAACGCGGCGGGATCGAAGTTGACAAGAAGATGATTGCTATCGCTGGGTGACGGGAAGTAGCTATAGCGGATGCCAATATTCAAAGTCAGGCGCGAGGTTACTTTCCAGTCGTCCTGCACGTAAGCTTCAAAGTTGGTGTAGTGGAGATCTGGGATCGTGTCTTTGTCGGCCTGACCGTAATTGGCTGACTGTCCCAGCAGGAAATTCGCAAAAGCATCGTTTTGGTTCGCTGTATCGAAGGTAAAGGTAGCCAGACCGCCGTCTCCATTTTCCGTTTTTGTCATCCACATCGCGGTAGCGCCCAGGCGGATGGTGTGGTTTCCGTGTTGGAGGGAGAGATTGTCGAATATATTGTGGTCAATGTTCCTCTCAAAATAAGGCCCATTTCCGTTGTTTAAGCCGGTATAAGGTGCGCTGTTGAAAACTACGTTGGGAGCGCGCCCGTAAGGATCCTGAAAGGCGGTTTTGCCGGTGAGCTGACCGGTGAAGGCGGGCGAAACGGCGGTGCCACTCAGCGCTGCGTTGATCGCTCCCCAGGAATCGGCGTATTCCACTTCGTTGACCACTTTCGGGGAGATGTTGGCGGTGAGATTCCCAACCACGTTGCGGCCCGGGGCGTTAAGTGCGATCGGGTCTGCGCCTGGATAATTCGCAGTACCCCAGAGTCCGAAGGGGAAGTTCTCGGGAACGCTATCCTGCATGAAGCGACCAAACACGCGCACCCGGTCACCGATGTTTTGGTCGAAGCGGACAATATCCTGACGGAAATTGTTCAACTGGCTGTAACTCTCGATCAACTGATTGCTTCCGGAGTTAGCCGGAAATGGGGCAATAATCGTCTTTAAGTAAGCTGCAGCGTTGGAGCTATAGCACGACGGATTGAGCGTCCAAGTTTCGGTCGAACCCGATCCGGCCGGGGTCACACATCCAGCCGGGGCTGTGGGAATTGGGCTAGTTTGACCGGTTTGAATCTGAGCGGTGGTGAATACGCCATTAAGCTGCCCATTAGTAGGCACAGGAATTTCCGTGCTCCCCGGAGTACTCGCTTTACGCCACTCTTCCGACCAGAAGAAAAAGGTTTTGTTCCTGACTGGGTGGTAAAGTTTGGGGATTTCAAGCGGGCCGCCGACTGTGAAGCCGAAATCGTTGTAGCGCTCGATCGGGGTTCCATTTCCCCCCGCACCAGAGATGTAGCCTGCCTGATCGATCGCTTGCCTGTTCTCAAATGTGTTGGCATTATAAAAATTATTGCGATTGAACTCGTAGCCGGTGCCGTGGATCTGGTTGGTGCCGGATTTGGTGGCGACTACCACTTGCCCGCCGCCGCTGCGCCCGAAGGACGCATCATAGTTGCTGCGCTCTAGGGTAAACTCCTGGATGGCGTCGATGCTGGGCGTGTTCAGCAAAGTCCCGTTGGAGCCGCTGTCATTGATATCGGCGCCATCGACCGTCCAGTTATTAGCGCCGGTGCGCGCCCCATTGACCGAAATCGAGGTATTGCTGGACAGCCCAAATCCAGGTTCATCCCCCAGTTGATTTGACACGCCGGGTTGGAGTAACACAAGCTGCTCGAAATTGCGATTGTTCAGCGCCAGCCCTCGTACTTGGTCGCCAGTGACGGTGCCGGATTGTTCCGCCGTCGTGGTTTGAATGGGCGTGTTCTCCGCTGTCACTTCGACGGTTTCGCTCGCCTTACCGGGCTTCAATTGCACATCGAGAGTGTGCTTCTCGGCAACGTTAAGAATGACATCTCGCGCTACATAGGTGTCAAAGCCGCCGTTCCTGACCGTAACCGTGTAGTGCCCGGCAGGGAGGTTCGTAATATTGAAACTGCCGGTGCTGCTGGTGTTGAGAGAGCGGACGTCCGCGCCGGTTTCTTCGCTGTGAACTATGACAGTCGCGCCGCCCACAACGGCGCCACTGGAATCCGTCACCGTGCCTGTGAGCGTCGCGGCCAACTCTTGTCCCAGACCTGCGACCGACAGACTCAGGACAACTATGCAAACCGCTAGCCATGAAAAGCGTTTCCGTACAACTCCGGAATTATCCCCGGTAGAGTCTTTACGCCTTCCGCACGTTAATTTCGTCATCACACTCCTCCTCAAACCGACCTCCTCAACTCCGACTCGCAAATGTCCAGCTAATGCAAACGCATTATGCTATATAGCACGCGATGGTTCGTAGTCAAGAAGAAAAAAGCGATCGGGCAGAGAAAATTGTTGGATTCTTGCCTCCGTGCCCCTCTCCCCTTCATCAACAAGGGTCGATACTGGAAGAATGGCAAGTCAGAACCCGCCCCGAAGTAATAAATGCGCCAGTCGCCTGCAAAATCCGGCGCCCAACGTCTGGATTACCATAGGGATGCGCCCTTTCAGGCCCACATTTTTCGGACAAAAATAGAAGCGCAAAGGACCCATCAATGCCAATCCTTTTGAGGATTGAGCTTTACATCAAACTCACAATACGCTATATAGCATACGGCGAGCAAGGAGCTGCACCAGCACTTGGTGTGCTTTGCGGCCTCGCTTAGCAGAGGCTTGCCGTGCCAGAGAATCTGCCAACAACAAATTATGTCTGGAAATCATCGCAAGAGGATGCCCGCCTACAAGAAAATCCAAGGCGAGATCCGCGACCGCATCGCTATCGCCACCCTAAAACCGGGGGATGCGGTTGCGTCTGAGCGGGAGCTGGCCAAGACCCACAAGGTGAGCCTCATGACGGCTCGCCACGCCCTGGCCGGACTGGAACACGAAGGAATCGTCGAACGCCGGCTCGGCGCCGGCACCTTTGTTGCTGTGCCCAAGATCCACTTTAACAAGTTGATGAGCTATACCGAACAAATGTCGAGCCGCGGTTTGGCTCCGCGCTCCCGAGTGTTAGTGTCAAAAGTGATTGATGGCGAACCGGAAGTTGCGGCGAGGCTCGGCCTGCCCGCAGCCAGCCGCGTGCTGAAAATCCAACGTCTCCGGCTTACAGGGGAAGAACCATTTGCAATGGAAACCTGTTACTTGCCCGCTGCCGATTTTCCTGACCTGGCATCATCCCCACTAGCAAGAAATTCTCTGTTCGCAATTCTCGAGCACGATTACACGACGAAGTTGGCATACGCGGATGAAGAGGTCGATGCCACGTCGGCAGACTCCAATGTTGCGGAGTTGCTCGGCGTGCCTCGCGGCGCGTCGGTACTGCGTATTCGACAGATCATCTATTCCACCAAGGGTAAGGCCACGATTTACGCGGTCGGTTTCTACCGCTCGGAACGGCACACTCTGTTTATCCGGCGCATGCGCTAACGCGGCCAGGTTTCGCGGCCCGCGAAAAGAGGCCATGATGCAGAGAATCATCACGCAGAGTATCATCACAATAATTCTTGGAAGTCTTGTAGCTTGGGCTGGGGCATCCGGCCGGGCAATGCCGCCAAGCCCACCTTCCGAATTCGTCAACACTTTGATGCCGCAGCCGGAGCATCTTGTTCCTCAGGAAGGACGGCTCGCCCTCACACCAACCTTTGCTGCCGTCCCCGACCGCTATCGAGACGCTCGCCTTGACGCGGCCATCGCGCGCAGCCTTGATCGCCTTAGAATTCGGACTGGAATTTCGTTTCAAGCGTCTTCGCCATCTTCTGGCGCATCCGGGGCGCTCATTGTCAGTGTCGATGGACCTGGAGAAACCATACAGTCGGTCAATGAAGACGAGTTTTACTCGCTTGAAGTCACTCCCTCGGATGCGCACCTTCACGCCGCCACAGTGGTCGGAGCTATGCATGGGCTGGAAACTCTGCAACAGCTTGTGCAGTCTGATGCAACGGGATATTTTCTTCCCGCGGTGTCAATTCAGGACGCCCCACGTTTTCGCTGGCGCGGTCTGATGATCGACTGCGGACGGCACTTCATGCCGGTCGACGTTATTAGGCGCACCCTGGACGGTATGGCTGCCGTTAAGCTGAATGTTTTTCACTGGCACCTTAGTGAAGACCAGGGATTTCGCATTGAGAGCCGAGCATTTCCCAAGCTTACCGGGCTGGGTTCAGACGGATTGTTCTACACCCAGGAGCAAGCTCGCGAAATTGTTTCTTATGCGCGCGATCGCGGCATTCGGGTTGTGCCCGAGTTCGATATGCCAGGGCACACCAGTGCATGGTTCGTGGGATATCCCGATCTTGCCAGCGCGCCCGGCCCTTTCCACATCGAGCGGGAGTTCGGCGTCTTTGATCCGGTGATGGATCCTATACGCGAAAGCACCTATAAATTCCTCGACACTTTCATCGCAGAAATGGCGGCGATCTTCCCCGACCACTTCATGCACATCGGAGGCGACGAGAACAACGGTGTCGAGTGGAAGGCCAATCCGCGCATCCAGGCTTTCATGCGCGAACACAATCTGCAGGACACAGCTGCGCTGCAAAATTATTTCAACCAGCGTCTATTGAAAATTCTTGAGAAGCACGGCAAGCACATGGTCGGCTGGGACGAGATTCTCACTCCGGACTTGCCTAAGGATATTGTCGTTCAGAGCTGGCGAGGTTTTGATTCACTCGCCGCTGGAGCCAAGAACGGATACAACAGCATTCTTTCGGCTGGTTATTACCTGAATCTTATGAGCTCCGCTGCCGACCACTATCTGGTGGATCCGGTGCCCCAGGCAAACAGCCTGAGCCCTGAACAGCAGGCGCGGATTCTCGGCGGAGAAGCCTGCATGTGGAATGAGCAGACCACCTCGCGAGACATCGATTCTCGTATCTGGCCGCGGGCCGCGGTCATTGCCGAGCGGTTGTGGTCGCCAAGCGATGTAAACGATGTTGACGATATGTACCGCCGGCTCACCACGGAGTCACTGCGATTGGAAGCTCTAGGTCTCACGCACATCTCTCAGGAGGACGTGGGTCTGCGCCAGTTGGCGGGTACAGAAGAAATTGATCCCCTGCGCGTCATTGCCTCCGTTCTCGAGCCTGTGACTTTCCATGATCGCGCGCATCAGCAGCATCCGAATCAACTCACGGTACTGAATCAACTGATCGATGCGCTTCCTCCCGACCCGCCATCGCGCCACAATTTTGAACGGCTCGTACGGGCTTATTTGCAGAATCCCGCGACCCGATCGCAGGAAGAAGCTGAACTTACTAATGACTTCAAAGCCTGGATCGCTGCAGAACCCGGAACCTTGCGCTTGATGGCTGGCTCGCCAACGCTCGCGTTGGCAGAGTTGCGGGCTCAGCAGCTCACCATGCTCGGCACAGTGGGCATCCAAGCTGTTTCGTATCTCTCATCTGGACTGCCCGCAGCCGCGGGCTGGAAAGCGCAGCAACTGGCTTTACTGGATGAAGCTGAGAAACCGCAAGCGCTGGTTCGCTTCACCGTGATCAAACCATTGCGCGATCTAATCAATGCAGTTCCTGAAGTGGCTAACAAGTAGAGGCCATCCATACAAATAGAGCAGGCTGACTTTTTCAAGCCAGCCTGCCGTGTGATTCGTTTTCCGGGTTTCCAGCCCATTTTTCTATTACTAGCGACCGAGACCTGCAGCCATGGTTTTCACCATGGTTCCATTCGCGTCGTCGTCTTTTACTGCCCATACATAAGCTCCGCCCAGACCGCCCGGAACCTTCAGGTTGATATAGATCATCTTCAGAGCGGCCGTGATGGGATCGTCATAAGTATAGAAAGTTTCGCTGGTTGGATCGTAGAGCGATACCGCGATTCTTCGCGGATCGTAGTACTTGCCGTAGCCGTTGGATGTGAGCGTGGATAGAGTTGAATAGGTCAAGAGTCCGGGTGTCAGCAGTGTGTCGCAACCCGGCGTATTGCCGCTGAGATCCGGACACACTGCTGTTCCGTTAGCCAGCAGAACTGGCGACGGACCAGTTGAGTTCTGGTACAAGCCGTGATTCACATTGGGAGCGCCTGTCCAGCCAGCACCATACAAAGGCAAGCCCATGGTGTATTTGGAGGGCGGCACGCCAGCCCTGAGATAGGCGTTCACGGTGTCGTCGATGTCGAGGTCCTGGCCATACAACGGATCCTGGCGAGAATCGAATAGCGGCGACGCCTCATTGGTTTGCGTGACCCATGAGCCGGAATAGTTGTAGCCATCGATGGTAATGAAATCAACCTGCGCAGCTGCCTTGGCGAGATCGATGTTCACATAGTTCTGCGATCCCGCGGGCCCATCGAACGACAAGGTATATTGCTTCCCCGTGGTTTTGCTCAAGGCATCCAACTGGCTGCGGAACTCTTTGAGCAGAGCCGTGAAGTTCTGCGTGTCGGTCGCTGTGGGAAACTCCCAATCGATATTGAAACCGTCAAACAGGCCGGGTGCGGTAATGCCTGCGGCGATATTGCCATTAACAAACATGTCGATGCAGGAAGCGGCAAGGGCTTGGCGTCCGGCAACGGTGCTGGCGGCGGTGACAAAGGCCGCAGCGTTGGTAGCTGACGCTCCACCCAACGACATTAACACCTTCAGCTTGGGATGAAGCCCCTTGAGTTGTTGGATAGCGGCGAAATTTCCGTAGAGTGGCCCGGGGTAGGCAGTACCGTTCACGCTGGGCAAGTAGGGAGATTGATAGTCGGCCCAGGTATCGGCATAGGCGCATGCCGGCGCCGGGGTGGTCGTGATGTTGCCAAAGGCGTAGAGGAGGTGCGTCAGTTTATCGGCCACACCGTTTTGTTGCAGGTTCGCAATGTTATAGCCAGCGTAGTAGATACTCCACTCTTCGAAGTATCCTCCCAGGATTTTTTCATGGTTATGATTTTGTGCAAACGAGGGTGGGATGCATGCAGCGAGGACCAACAGAGTCAGCAAAGATCCTCGGAGCAGGCGGGGTAGGGAATCGGTAGACATGGCAAACGCCTCCAGAAATTCGTAAAGTACGAACCGCCGGAGTATAGAGCTATATAGCGGAACAATGCAATACCCTACTTTTGGGGCAGGTATTTGGAGGATTCGACGGCATCCCAGCCATCGGCAGCGTCAACCAAGACAAAAATTAAAGGCAGGCCGACTTACAAGCCGGCCTGCCTTTGTGGTTATTCCTAGCGCCAATCTCTACGGATTGAGATCGCCAGCAATCGCTTTGGTCAGGTCTCCGTTCGCGTCATCGTCTTTGATGGCCCAAACGTAGCCGCCGCCGAAGCCCATACTCTTGATGAAGTTCACCTTGCATTGCACCGATGTAGCATTGTCGTAGCTAAATACGGTGGATGTGGTTGAGTTGAACATACGGGCTGCACAGCGAGTGGAGTCATAGCTGGGGGTGAAGCCATTGTTCAGCAGGTTTACGATCGTCCCGTAGGTTGCAAGACCGTCGGTCAACAGGACGTCGCATCCCGCTGCCGGACTGGACTGGTTATCACCCGACGAGCAATTCCCCACACCGTTGGCGTTTGGAACCGGAGAAGTTCCATTCGGAGTAAGAACTCCGGTCGGATCCGTGACTCCAGTTGCGTTCTGGTACATTCCGCCGTTGGTTGAGGTCAAACCTCCGGCCCAGCCCGCGCCATAGAGCGGGAAGCCCATGGTGTACTTGGCCGGCGGCGCACCTTGTGACATGTAGTACTGCACGGTAGCGTCGATATCGTCAGCCGGCGTTCCGTACAGCGGATTGGCAGTTTCGTCGTACAACGCAGACGCGTCATTGGTGGCGTTGGACCAGTCTCCGGCGTAGTTATAGCCGTCGACATTCATATAATTCAACTCCGCGGCGACTGCCGAGATATTGATGGTGTTGTAACCGCCATCGTTGCCCGAATCGGCGGCCGCTCCCGGGGTTGATGGACCGGCAGCCAAATCGGCCAATAACTGATACGTTCTGCCGGTGGTTCCGGTCAACGTAGTCAGTTCGTTACGGAACTCGGTCAACAGCGCGGTGAAGTTGGCCGTATCATTTGCGTTCGGGAACTCCCAGTCGAGATCGATGCCATCGAAGAGAGTGCCAGTGGAAACACCCGAGGCGATATTGCCCTGGATGAACATGTTGATGCAGGAGCCGACAAAGGCCTGCCGTTGAGCAGTCGTGCTGGCCGCCTGGTCGAAGAGTGTGTTGTAGGTGGGCGGATTCCATCCACCGATCGAGATCAACACCTTCAGGTTGGGATTGAGCTGTTTGAGTTGTACGAGCGCACCGAAGTTGCCCTGCAGCGGAGCCGCGGCCGGAGTTGCACCGGGCACCTGCGGAACGACCTTCTGGTAATCGGCATAGGTGTCGGCGAGTTCGCAATTCACGTCACTGCCATTCGCGACTGGTTTGGCGAAGGCATAAATGATATGCGTGAGGACGCCGGCTATGCCGCTCGTCTGTACTTGCGCAACGTTATAGTTGGCGTAGTAAGTGCCCCACTCTTCATACCATCCACCCATGAACAAATTGGTAAGCGCGGTTGTCGTCACGTTGACGGCCGAACTGGCGGCAGACGTGCCGGCATAATCTGTAGCTTCAACCGTAAAGCTGTAGCTGGTCGAAGGCGAAAGATTGCCCGGAGTATAGGACGTAGTGGTTGAAGTCCCGACCGCAGTCCCATTCTGCAGCACTGTGTAGTTGGTAATGGTGCAGCCGCTGGGAGGAGTGACCGCCGTCCAGCTCAGGTTTGTGCTGGAATCCGTCGTGCCAGAGGCCGCCAATCCGGTTGGAGCGCTTGGCTTGGTGGTGCATGAACTCGCCAGCGTCGTCACATTCACCGCAGAACTTGCAGCTGATGTGCCCGCCGAGTCCGTCGCCTCAACCGTGAAGCTATAAGTGGTCGAAGGCGTGAGACCAGTTACGGCATCGGAGGTTGTGGTTGGGGATGCGATCGTAGCTCCATTCTGCAACACCTTGTAGCTGACGCTGCATCCTGCCGGTGGGGTGACCGTGTTCCAAGCCAGGTTTGTGCTGGATTGCGTTGTGCCGGACGCCGCCAACCCACTCGGAACGGGTGGTGCGGACGAGCAACTCGAGCAAGCACCGGTCGCAGTCCAAGGTTCACCGCTGCCAGCCCCGCCATTGTTGGTGGAAGGATTGTTGTTCTCCGTCCAGTAATTCGCCACATAGTTCTCTCCGCCTACGCTTGCCGTCATGCCCTGCGTGTAGACCTGAGTAGCACTCCACGCCGTGGCGCAGGAACCGCCGCCGCCACCGCCGGATAGAGTTGTCACGCCTACGGCTGAACTTGGAGCGGATGCACCGTTCGCGTCCACTGCTTCAACGGTGAAGCTATAGGTCGTCGATGCCGAAAGCCCAGTGACCGCAAACGTCGTTCCGGATGCTGTCCCAACCGAGGACCCATTCTCCAGAATGACGTAGTTGCTGATCGTACAACCCGTGGGAGGAGTAACCGCGGTCCAGCTCAGACTCGTGCCCGAACTGGTTGTGCCGGAGGCGGCCAAACCTGTAGGCGCGTTTGAAGAAGTCGCGCAGGTGCTTCCGCCGCTTCCGCCGGTTCCACTCAGAGCAGCTGTCTGTGTGGCGCTGTCTACCACGGTCAATGTGCCGCTGGCCGCGCCTGACGCGGTTGGGGCGAAATACACATAGATGGGACACGAGCCGTTGGCAGCCACCGAGGATCCGCAATTGCTGGATACGACAAACGGGCCGCTGACGGTGACGCTGCTGATGCTCACGGCAGAGCTGCCGCTGTTGGCCAGCGTGAAGGTTTCCCACGCGGTGCCTGTACCGACCGGGGTGCTGCCAAAGTTGTAGCTCGATGGGCTTAGAGTGACTGTCGCTTGCGCCAACAGCGAAACCGAGACAAAGACGCAGAGCAGGAGGGGGAAAAGTAAAGCTCGCTTCATTGTAGCTCCTTGATTCGGGGGACTTGCCAGAGCTATCCGCCCGCAGTTGGGTGATAGGGGGAAGAGTCCGGCGCGGTTACACCGGACTCCGCGTCGTGAGAGTCAGCTATATTGAGCAGTCATTTTTCAGCGCTCATGTTCAGAACTCATGGAAGATTCACACCTCCAAACTGCTCTATAGCACTAATAACGATGGAGAGTACTCCGCTCAAAGCAGCCCGGTCAAGATTTTTTTCGTTTTGCGGAAATCCGAACTACAACTTAATTCGGCGAGGTGCTAACCAGTAGAAGACGTGGGGCGTGTACGCGGCGAGGCAGGTTTATTTTGGAGTGTGGAAAAAACGCGGCTCTGGAGCGATCTTGTTACGAAAACCGAACTTGATGCAGAGAGTGGTGCGGGATTCGGGGTTAGGAATCTTTTCCCCTGGTGTCTATAGGTTGGATCGCGCAGCGAGGCACGAGAGCGACAATGAGTGCTATCGTCTGCGGTCAATTATCAAAATCATCCCCGCAAGCAGGCCTATCGGCGGAGGGCCTGAAGTGTAAGTACCATTTGCATCAACGCGCTTGCCGCGAAAACGATCGTAAAGCACCATCCGACAATTTTGAAGAAATTCTCGGCTAATGTTTGGCCGAATTGTGTTCCGCCCCAATTGAAAAACCGGTAGACACGCACCGGATTGTGGGCCATAAACCAACCGATTGCCGAAAGCCCTGCGGAAGACAGCAGCAGAACGAGATGCTGGACAGTGTCGCGCATGGCAGCATTCTACATTCTCAGTTGATGTCGCATCGCCATTTTCGCTCATTTACCGCCAGGAGGATTAACTGCTAGCACCTGTTAAAGGCAATCGTGGAACTTGCTCTTACTTCAGCCTAAACGGAGTCAGCAAGACGACACGATTTACTTCAAGCCGGCTGCAATAGCCTTAGTCAGAGATGCGCCGGTATCGTCGTCATTCAGTGCCCAAACATAAGCGCCGCCAAGCCTGTGCCTCTTGATGTAGGCCGTCTTCGCCGCGACCACAGCAGGATTATCGTAGGTATAGAAGGTTCCGGAGGAGGAATTGTAAAGAGTTGCTCCGATTCGGACCGAATCGTACCAGTCGATATAACCGTCTCGATGCGTAAGGTTCTCGATGGTCGAGTAAGTAGCGAACCCCGCGGTCAATATAGTGTCACATCCGGGGGAAGGATTGGCTTTGTCGGGTTTCGCGCACAGACCTGATCCGTCTGCTAATGGCACTGGCGAAGCTACAGTTGCGCTTTGGTACAAGCCGTGGTTCACGTTGGGGACGCCTGTCCATCCGACGGCATAGAGCGGCAACCCCACGGTGTATTTCGCTGCCGGCACGCCCGCCTTAAGATAGGCTTTGACCGTTGCATCGATGTAGCGATCGTCGGCATACACGGGGTCGGCGGCCGTGTCATACAGCGAAGACGACTCATTGGTTTGCTTCTCGTCCGCGCCGGCGTAGTCGTAACCATCGATGGTAAGGAAATCCACCTGCGCAGCTGCGGCCTTGAGATCGATGTTGACATATTTCTTCGGGTTCGCCGGCGAATCAAACGTTAAAACATATTGTTTGCCGGTGGTTTTGGCCAAAGTGTTGAGTTGCGTGCGGAACTCTTTCAGCAGGGCGGTGAAGTTCTGTTTGTCGGCTGCGCCCGGAAATTCCCAATCGATATTAAAGCCATCAAACAAACCCGGAGCGGTAACGCCCGGCGCGATATTTCCCTTAACAAACATATCGATACACGAAGCGGCAAGCGCAGCGCGGGCCTCCGCGGTAGCTGAGCCGGTTACGAAGCCAGCAACGTTCCCAGCCTGTCCGCCCAAGGAGATCAACACTTTTAGATTGGGATGAAGCTGCTTGAGTTGTTGGATCGCGCCAAAATTTCCATAGAGCGGCGCGGTGTAGGGCTTGCCGTTCACACTAGGAAGGTTTGAATTCTGGTAAGCGGCCACGGGATCGGCAAGCGCGCACGCTGGCGGAGAAGTCGGGGTCACATTGCCGAAGGCATAGATAAGATGTGTCAGCTCGTCAGCCACGCCATTCTTTTGCAAATCCGCAATATTGTAACCAGCGTAATTGATGCCCCACTCTTCGAAGTAGCCGCCGAAGATCTTGCCATGGGGACGTGCCTGCGCCAGCGATTGAGAGCAAAAAACGAAGACTAACGAGATCATCAGAATCGCACGGAGCAGGCGCGGCAAAAGTTTTGGCATAGCTAAATGTCTCCAGAATTTGTAAAACCCAGGCTTCGTAAACAAGGTAACGCTAGAGCATAAAACTATACAGCCGCAGCGCTGCTGGATGCACCCGATGCGCAATATTCTGGAGAGGTGCAAAATCTGGATTCTTGTCCAAACTCGGGTACGGGGCTGCCGCTAATGTGGTTATGATGGCGAAACAATAGTGGTCCGAGAGCAGCTAGCACTCTGGAGCTTAGGGAAGAGTTGAAAAGGGAAGTAATTGTCTTGTTTCTAAAATCCTTGTCGATTCTCGGACAGCCCATATCTTCATGTCCTTCACTTGCGCGTCATGGTTCACAATCTGCGGTAGTTATCTGCGTCAGCGCGTCTGGCACTAATCGTGCTTCTATCTAGTCAGTACGGGTATGGCTCTCCGGCAGATGCGAGAAACGGCCCCCAATCTTCCAGGCTCGCCATGGCGTTTGGTGTTTAACGTACTTCTTCCAGAGGATGGTGTCATGAAAGAACATGTGCAGCTCGACGGACTTCTTTTCACCAGCGACGTGCAGGTGTTGAGCGTTATGAATCAGATTCTGGAGACCTTCGTCATCGAAACTCACGTCTGCAACGAACTGGACTCTGCTCTGGATGCGGTTACTCACCGCCGGCTTGACGCCGTAATTGTAGACTGGGACTGCGCGTTCGATCCTACGCGCATTGTGAGAGCCACACGCAAGTCATCTCCGAACAGCAACTCGACGATAGTTGCCATGGTCAGTGGGCAATCGGAAATGCACGCCCTTATGGTTGGGGCAAACTTCATGATTCATAAGCCTGCGAGCATGGATGATGCCAGGCGATGCATGCGGGCTGCCTACGGGACCATGCTGCAAAATCGCAGACGCGCAGCTCGCGTACCCGTCGATGTTGCGCTGTTGGCGAGAGTCGTGGGGATTGGAGAAATCCAGGCCAGAATCAGCGATCTAAGCGTGGGAGGATTGGCACTGCAGTGTGGGCAGCAACTGCCAATCAATCAGGAGGTGTTGGTGCAATTCTCGCTACCGGGCGTCAAGAGCGTGATTCATGCAACGGGCAGCGTGGTTAACGCCAATAGCAAAGGGCGGGCCGGAGTTCGCTTTTCATTTGTACCCGAGGAAGATCGGAATCTGCTGGAACGTTGGTTAGCAGTCGAACTGGCTAAACTGGAGAGAGCTGAGATGCCCACTGACAACATCCAAATGACAGGAAACTGAAGAACAGAGATCGCCCCTCCCCCGCAGCCGGAGCTGATGCCGGCGAAAGGCGCGCATATCTACCCGCATAAAATCTATATAATATGCATTGTTGATTATCTTCCAGCAGCCGCTCCGGAGCTCCGGCCTAGCACGTCGCGTATCCGTCGACCCAGAGTGGCCAGCCGGAAAGGTTTCTGCAGCAGCGTGTGCTTGGGGTCCAGAATCTGCTGGTTCGAAAGCAGGTTATTCGAATATCCCGACATAAATAGGACGCGGATTTTCGGGCGAATGATTGCGATCCTCTCCGACAGTTCGCGCCCACTCATTACAGGCATGATCAAGTCCGTTAGCAGGAGATGGATCGGCTGGTTATATTGTTCTGCTATCTGGAGAGCTTCTGGTCCTCCTTTGGCGGTCAGCACGGTATAGCCGTTTTCGCGGAGATACTCGGCTGCAGAATCGCGGACACCATCTTCATCTTCGGCAAGAAGAATGGTTTCTGCCCCAGTAATCGACTGCTGGCGCTCTTCTGCATCTTGAATCTGGACTTCTGCCCCAACGGATGGAAAATAGACCTTGAAAGTAGTACCTATGTCAGGTTCGCTATGGACAAAAATTTGACCCCCGCTTTGCTTCACGATGCCGAACACTATGGCGAGCCCAAGTCCAGTACCCTTGCCCTGCTCCTTAGTCGTGAAGAAGGGCTCAAAGATATGGGATCTGGTCTCTGCGCTCATGCCGCAACCGTTGTCACTTACCGCAACCATGACATATTTTCCCGCTTGGGCCTGATCAGCAAGAGGGTGACCGGCGTCTAGCTCAGCATTGCCGGTTTCGATCGCAAGTTGTCCGCCGTTCGACATGGCGTCTCGAGCATTGATAATCAAATTCATGAGTACTTGCTGTACCTGGCTCGGATCTGCTTTCACGCGCCCGATATCCCCCGCGACGAACCGCAGCTCGATATTCTCTGGGATCAAGCGAGTCAGCATTTTGATCTGTTCCGAAATTAAAGTGTTCAAGTCGAGTACCTTGGGAGAAACCACTTGCTTGCGACTGACCGTCAGCAGGCCCTCCGTCAGTGAAGAACCTCGATCTGTTGCTTTTACGATTTCGCTGGCGTATCGGCGCGTGGCATCGTCCGTTAGCTTCTTATCGAGCAGTTCGGCATAGCTGCTGATAGCCATCAAGATGTTGTTGAAGTCATGCGCCACACCGCCTGCAAGCCGGCCGATGGCTTCGATTTTCTGCATCTGCCGCAGTTGCTCTTCGAGTTCGCGGTGATGCGTGATGTCTTCAACCGTGCCGTCGAAATGGAGGATTTTGCCATGAGAGTCGCATACGACACGGGCATTTTCTGAAACCCAGATGATTTTTCCATCCTTGCGATAGGCTTGGTATTCAAAATTTTGCACGAGACCGTGCTTTTCCAGAGTCTCGGTAAATTCGGCGCGCATCTCGGGTTTAACGTATTCCTGGGTCGCTATGTCTTTGCGAGCGCCGATTAGTTCTTCCGGGGAATCAAAGCCGAGCATGCGGGCGAGTGCGGGATTGGCCGATAGGTATCGACCATCCGGAGTGGTTTGATAGATTCCCTCCACGGCGTTTTCAAAGATTGTTCGATACTTCTCTTCCGCCTGCTTCAAGGCCTCTTCCGAGCGTTTTCGTTCGGTGATATCAGCCAGAAACCCAATAATGCCTTTGACCTTGCGGCTGGCGTCACGGATCGGCGCCGCCGACAGGCTGATCGTCACTAACGAGCCATCCCGTTTTTGACGGAGCACTTCGACCCCGCGTAAGGTTTCACCCGAGAGCAATCGGGTGTGCAGGGTGGCAGATTCAGCTTGTACATCCTTAGGGAGAATGGGATTTGGTTTGCCGACGAGTTCTTCTTCACTCCAACCAAATAGCGCTTCCGCCGCGGGGTTCCACATGGTTACGTGGCTTTCCGTATCAGCGGCAATGATGGGCACGGGAGAGGCATAAATGCTGGTTTCGTTGGCTTTGCGGAGAGCTTCTTCCGCAAGTTTCTCCGCTGTAATATCCCGCGCAATTGTTGATATGCCAGTAATGGTTCCGTCCGAATCTAGAACTGGCGATGCGGTCAGGGCCACATGGATAAGCTTGCCGTTCTTGGCCATCCACACAGTCTCGAAATTCTTGATCGGGCGGCAGGCCTTCAACTCTTCGACAATTCTGCGAATCTCATGGGAGCGGCCTGCAGGGGCGAGAATAGAAATGTCCTGGCCAACTGCTTCACCGGCGGAATATCCATACATCAGCTCGGCGCCCATGTTCCAACTGGTGATCCTGCAAGTCAGATCCTTGCCGATGATTGCGTCCTGCGAAGATTCGACAATCGCCGCCAGGCGCATGACCATCTCTTCGGCGCGACGGCGCGCGGTAATGTCGCGAACGTATACGGTATAAGAGATCTGTTTCTCAAGGATGATTTGGGTGATTGTAATCTCGGCGGGAAATTCGCTGCCGTCGGCTCGCGAGCATCTGGTTTCGAGGCGATTGCCGATGATGTCAACGTCGCCCGATGCGACAGGAGCAAAAAATTCGCGCCGCAAGCGATCCCGTAACGCAGGATGCACGATCGTCTGAATCACGTCCTTGCCTAGAGTGTCGGATCGGGAGACGCGAAAGGTTCTCTCTGCGGCCGGATTGAAGTCCGTGATCTTGGCCTCTGCATCGGCGCAGATGATGCAATCCAAAGCAAAATCCAGGAGAGTCTGCCGGCGAGCCTCACTCTCATGGAGAGCTTGTTGAGCTAGCAAAAGATCACCGAAAATCGGTTTGGATCTCGCAGCCGACTTCTTATTAGTCGGCGATGCAGGGAGAGCCTTTGTCCGGCTTTTTCGGCGATTCATCCGTCAGGTCTCTACTCCCCAAGCAGTTCGTGGATTCTATCCTTAAGCGTCTCCAGGCGGAAAGGCTTGCGCAGAACGGCGTTCCCCGGAGGGCGATTCGCACGCGTGCGGTGTGCTTCATCGGTATCTCCCGACATATAGAGGATTTTGAGGTCGGGATTGAGCTCGAGCAGCTTCTCGGCAACTTGGAGCCCAGACATCTTGGGCATCACGATGTCGGTGATCAAGACATCGAGGCTAGAGCGATTTTGTTGTACGACGTGAACAGCTTCATTGCCCGTCCTTGCCTGCAAGACCTTAAAGCCTTCCATTTTCAGGAATTCCGAAGTCGGTATCCGCACTGCATCATCATCTTCGACAACGAGAATTGTCCGGGAGACAGGCACATTTCGCGGAGAACTGCGCTTCGAATCTTCCCGCGTATCTTGTTTCGAGGGCGGGAAATAGATGTTGAAATTGTTGCCTTTTCCCGGTTCGCTACTGAGCCGGACAAATCCGCCGGCATTCTTAACGATTCCGCGAACTGCTGCCAGCGACAAGTTGATCCGAGTATCCTGATCGTAGCTGCCAACAAGGTCTTCCGCGGTGCGGTCATGGCCAGTGTCGTTGATCGAGAGCATCACATACTCTCCCGTTTGCTCGACCTCGCCGATACCTATGGAATCTTTGTTCAGGTCCATCAACTTCGTGCTTACTGTGAGCTTTCCACCCTTGGTCATTGCATTGCGCGCATTTACCGCAAGACTCAAAACCATGTGTTCAATCTCAGCGGCGTCAGCATCGACCTCGGGGATGGTGGGATCGAGGTCGTACACAACCGAAATGGGTTCGCCGGTTAGTTGTTCGAGAAGTTCGCTGATTCCCTTTAGCACAATATTCAGATCCAGTGGCTGAGGTGAAGCAGCCTGAGTGCGGCTTATTGCCAGAAGCTTTTGGACTAGAGCGGTTGCCCGGTTGGCGTTGCTCAGGACTTGCTCAAGGCTCCGTCGTTGCGATGCTGAAGCCTGCTTCATCTCCAGTTCGGCGTAGCTGGTGATCGCCATCATGATGTTATTAAATTGGTTGGCCGTTGCCCGTGTAATCTCACTGATCAGCTCAGTCTTCTGCGCACGCAAGAGAGTCCGCAGGTCCGCATGCAACTCGGGTGGTGAGCTGCTTTTCGGTTTGCTGCTCAAGAGGTCTGACATCGGAGCACACTTCCCACTTTGGTTATTCTTCGGACGATTCCCATTACGATACTTAGTCGGCTAGCGCGTTCACAAATTACGCAGGTAATCAATCACTAAAGTTACGGGTAGATTCTGGGGCAATGAAGAGCGCATTCGATGAGGAAGTTAAGGGAAAACAATAGATCAGAGGATGGTAGGAAGTGGTGCGGAGTGTCTCCGTGCTTTCGCCTCTGTTCATTTTCTGGAACTTGTGAACCCATTGTTGAACAGTTTCGAGCCCACTATAGCGACGCTGCCTGTTATCAATGCGTTAGAGTTTTGGGGTTTTGGCGGCCAGCGTGCCTATATACGGGCATGGACCGAGTTCTTATTATCGACGATGACGACCAGTTAATAGATGCTTACCGGGACTATCTCTCGGAAAGTGGGTATCAGGTAGATTGCGCTCAGGAACTGGAAGAAGCGCAAACGCTGCTCGCCCATTTTTCATATTCTGTCGTGATCACAGATCTTCGGCTTAGCAAACTCGCATTTGGCGGTTTAGATCTGGTCAAATACGTCCGCGAAAGTTCGCTGCAAACGCGCATCATTGTGTTAACTGCCTATGGCTGGCCGGAACTTAAGGCCGAGGCATCGGCGGCGGGGGCGGATGTATTCCTTCGAAAGCCGCTGCGGTTGAAAGAGTTAGGAAAGACGGTCGTCGAGTTGGCAGGAGCCACGGCATGAAGAAGTCCATTCTAGAAACCATTCTTGATCCCCATGAGTTGTCCGTTCGCTTTCAGCCTATTTTTCAGATCCAAGGCGAAGCGAGACGCGTCGATAGTGTCGAGGCATTGATTCGCGGACCTCAGGGAACAAATTTTGAAAGGGCGGATATTCTGTTCGATTATGTCCGGCGCAAGAGGGCGGAAGCGGCCGTTGATCAAAGTTGCCTGGCCGCCATTTGCGATGCGGCCACAGGCTTGCCGTCCAAAGTGCGTATCAATGTTAATGTGCATGCCTCGACCCTCGGCCACAATTCCGGGTTCATTGACTTGTTTCGACGGCAGATAGATAAACAATCTCTGCCACCGGAGCGGTTCACGCTGGAGCTTGTAGAACATGCTCCTACCTGCAACATCCCCGAACTGACGAATAACATTGCGAAGTTACGAAGCTGGGGCGTGCGGATCGCGCTGGATGACGTGGGATTGGGGCAATCCAATTATCGCATGATGCTGGATTGCGATCCCGAATACTTCAAGCTGGACGCCTACTTTGTGCAGGGTTTGAGTACAGATTCGAAAAGGCGGGCAGTGGTAGAGTCGCTGGTCGCACTGGCGAAAGCTCTGGAAAGCTCGGTGGTAGCGGAAGCCGTGGCCTCGAACGAAGACCTCTTGCAGTTAAAAGAGATCGGAGTTGATTTTGCCCAGGCTAACCTTTTGTGCCCGGCCATTTCATTAGATGAATTGCTGGCGACCCATTTTCTGGACGACCCAGCCTTCGGCACCCCAATCCGACCACGAACAGAAAAGCAAAACCCACCGGACCAGCCTCGGGAGACTTTAAGCGCGGCGGTGGGTCAGTCCTTCTATACGTAAAACATCCTCACATTCTTGGCAGCGTATGGCGGATTGACTCGCGGGTCGTGCTTATGAGTGGGCTGCTAGTTGTGAACGCGGATGGTGGTGATCCCGAAAGTCTTCATTTTGTTGTAAAGCGTGCTTCGAGTCAGCCCTAATCGAACCGCGGCACTTGCGACGTTGCCCCGTTCGGCGTCGAGGGCTTTTTGAATGTGCAGTCGCTGAATTTCGCGAAATGTGAGCTGCGAATCGCCGTTTCCATCAACTGCGACTTCGCTCTTAAACTCCAGATGCAGATCTTTGGGCCGGATGGTTTCGCCGGTGGCTAGCAACACCGCTCTCTCGATCACATTCTTCAATTCACGGATGTTCCCGGGCCACGAGTACGTGGTCATGGTTTCGATGGTTTGATCGGAGAGCGTAAGATGCAGCCGTCCTAGATCGAGCGCGACGCGCTCGAAAAAGTGCCGCGCCAGGATAGGGATATCCTCAAGTCTTTCCCGTAGCGGAGGCACGCGAATGACGACCGTGCTCACACGAAAGTATAGATCGCTGCGGAATTTCTTCTGCCGAACCAGATTTGCCAGATCCTCATGACTCGCGGCAACCAACCGCACATCCAGTTGGCGTTCCTGCACGTCACCCAGCCGCCGGAAGCGCTTCTCTTCCAGAATCTTTAGCAACTTGGGCTGAATTTGCAGGTCCATGTCTCCGATTTCATCGAGAAATACGGTTCCACGCTGGGCAACTTCTAACAAGCCCATTTTGCGTTGAACCGCTCCCGTAAACGCTCCTGCCTCGTGCCCGAAGAGCTCTGTCTCTAGGAGCTCACGCCCGAAGCCGGCGCAGTTCAGATCGACAAAGGCCTCTTCTGCTCTCGGACTGTGATCGTGTATCCATTTGGCTAGCACGCCCTTGCCAGAACCGGTTTCTCCCGCTATCAGCACTGGACAGTGGCTCAGACACACTCGATCCGCCTGTTCTGCTACTTCGGAGATGGCAGGGCTTGCGCCCAGAAAAGGATCAACACTCTCCCTTTTATCTCGCGCTTTTCCCGCAAGCTGCTTCTGGAGGTTGCGTTGATTTTTCAGCGCCCGCTCGAGAACAACTGCAATCGCAGCCATTTCCACCGGCTTGGTTAAGAACTGTTCGGCGCCTTCCTTGATTGCTTGTACGGCTAGTGGAACACTGCCGTTCCCGGTGAGCAAAATCAGCGGCACAGACGGGTGAGACTGCTTTAGCTGTGGCAAAAGATCCATTGCGGTCCCGTCCGGCAATGAATAATCCAGGATGGCGGCGTCGGGAGAGGAGTTCCGGAAGACTTCTCTGATGCTTGCACAATTCGCGGCTGGGATAACTTCATAGTCGAGCGATTCAAGAAATTCGCTAAGCGCGCCTCGAATGGCCTGATCATCCTCGCCGACAACGATGCTTTTCTTGGCCATGTTCGATCGTATCTGTAGCTAGTCGCGCCTTCCATCCATCACAGGACGCGAACGGCCCAGATGCATTGAAGTGTGGTGAATCCTTGGAAAAATCTAACTTAGATAGTAACTACGTGACAGATAACGTTAGTAATCGAAATGCCTCAGCAATGTTACGTAATCAATTTCTATTTTATGGAGTCATCACTTCTGTAACTAGCTCCGGGTCTCGCTTCGTGCAACTCTTGCACTTAATCTCGCATAACCAGTTGGTGGAGTATGTCGTACCAGCCAAGCCAGCCTACAACCGGAACTGTTCTGGTTGCGGACGATCAAGCTTCCAATCGGGAGCTGATGCAAGAGCTGTTGTCAGGCGAAGGTTTCGAAGTTATTACCGTACCAGACGGTGTGGCTGCCTTGCGGGAGTTGAGCAGAGCGCAAGTTGACCTGGTCATCTCGGACGTATTGATGCCCCACATGAGTGGGCTTGAAGTATGCGAAAAAATTAAAGCGAGTCCAGAGACGTATCTCATCCCAGTGATTCTGGTTACATCGCTTTCTGATAAGCAGGATCGAATCAACGGCATCAAAGTCGGTGCAGATGACTTCCTGACCCGGCCCGTGGATCGAACCGAATTGCTGGCTCGCGTGCGGTCGCTGTTAAAGCTCAAGTTGCGCACCGACGAACTAGAACGCGCTGAACTCGTTCTCTTTAGTCTTGCCCGAAGCATTGAAGGTAAAGATCCCTATACCCACGGCCATTGCGAACGCCTCGCCGATTACTCCGCCCGTTTGGGCGAGCAACTTGGGTTTTCCGAGGAACAACTCACCGCCCTGCGGCGGGGAGGCGTGGTGCATGACATTGGAAAAATCGCAGTGCCGGATTCAATTCTCTTGAAGCCCAGCAAACTTTCGGAAGAAGAATGGAAGCTTATACGCGAGCATCCTCTGGTCGGTGAACGCATCTGCGCTCCATTGAAGTCGTTTCGCTCCGTGCTTCCGATCATTCGCCATCATCACGAGAAATTCGACGGCTCCGGATATCCGGATGGACTTCGTGGCCAGTCGATACCCCTGACGGCTAGGGTATTGCAAATTGTCGATGTCTATGACGCCTTAACCACGGAAAGACCTTACAAGCGCGCTTTCTCTTCCACCGGAGCTCTGCAGACGATGAAGGAAGAAGTGGCAAGAGGCTGGTGGGATCCAGATATTTTTGATCAGTTTGAAAGATTGATCGCGAACTGCGGTGCGACGGGTTTGTCCCGCGGCGTGGCTGCAGCGCGCTAGCAAACCCGCACATGTAAATGTTCGCGAGACAAAAAATTACTGCGGACATGCAGCGCGTGTGATTAAGCGAGCAAGCTTAGGGGGCGAGGTGAAAGTACTAACCAATGTTGGAAAATGGGTGTCGAAAGGCCGGTGGCGGCTCCATCTTCTTTTTCTGCTGCTGTTGATTGTGCCGATTGCTCTTTTTGCGTATTCCATGGGTGAGGTGCTGAAGCGCCAAGCTGAGGGGCAAGCCGCAACCGAGGGCTCGCAGATTGCGCATGTCTCGGCTAACCTGGTGGAAGATCACTTTCAACAGAGTATAGCCTTCCTCAAATCGATTGCGGCACGCCGCACTTTTGCCCCAGCCTGTGCCAAAGGCGATCTTGATCTGGTTGCGTGGCACCTGCAAAGCGCCAAGTCGCTGCGCTCGGACTTCTCCTTCGTGGGCTTCTACGATCTTGACGGCCGGATGCGCGCCATCTATCCACCGCAACCAGCGTTGATCGGCCAAAAATTCGCATACCGTGATTGGTACAAAGGGGTGACGCAACGCTGGGAATCCCACATTTCGGAGGTCTATCAGACTGCTCTTCCTCCGCGCGAACTCGTCGTCGCCATCGCCATTCCAGTGACTGATGCCAATGGCAAACCGATCGGTATTCTAATGGGAGCGGACGCGCTGGACACGATCAGCCAGAAATTGGGAACCAGGCTGGAGGGCGGGTGGACAATTCTGCTCGTCGATCAAAGCGGCCACGTCGCTACTCACCAAGGCAGCGATCCCCAGATACCCGTTGACCTAAGTCTGTACGAGCCTGTGCGCCGCCTGCGGGCAGGGCAGTCGGGAAGTGGAAGCTTCGTACGCGGCGGCGAGGCCATATTCGCGGGATACGAACCGGCAGGAAAATCTGGCTGGGGCGTCGTAGTGGAGCAGCCCTCCGTATTGCTGCAACAAGGCGTCTGGACCGTGGAACGGCGAGTGTGGTTTCTCGGTTTTGTATTCCTGCTGGTTGGGCTGGGGCTGAGCACATTCATGGGATCGCTCTACTCCCGGCTCGAAACCGGCAATCGTTTTATCGATCTCTCGGTCGACATGTTCTGCATTCTTGGATTCGACGGATTCTTCAAAAACCTGAATCCCAGCTGGGAGAGAGTGCTTGGTTTTACCGTCGCAGAACTAACTGAGCGGCCGCGGACTGATTTCGTACATCCTACGGATCGCGAAGCGACTGCACGGGAAATTGCCCGACTCGAGCACGGGGAAGTCACCCTGGCGTTCGAAAACCGCTACCTCTGCAAGGATGGTTCGTACAAGTGGTTGCTATGGAATGCAGTTTCTGCTCCTGGACAACGCGTTGTTTATGCGGTCGCTCGCGATATCACGGAAAGAAAACATGCGGAAGCCAAATTGCGAGAAAGCGAAGATCGATACCGGAAGCTGTTCGAGCTGAATCCCCAGCCCACCTGGATTTACGATCGCGAAACATTTCAGTTCTTGGCGGTTAATCAAGCCGCTTTGCAGAAGTACGGTTATACGGAAAAAGAATTCCTTTCGATGACAATTCAGGAGATTCGGCCACCGGAAGAAATCCCGGCGCTTCTAAAAAGCGTTGCGGCCCTCCATGACGGGCAACAACGATACGGGATTTGGCGCCACCGTAAGAAAGACGGCGGCATTATCTCCGCTGAGATCACTTCCTATTCTTTCCTGTTCGATGGACGTCCGGCAGACTTCGTGATCGCTGACGATGTCACGGATCGGCTTCGCGCTGAACAGGAGCGACAGAAATTTACTGAGAGTCTGGAGACTGCAAACCAGGAGCTTGAACTCCGGAACCGCGAAGTCGAGCGGGCGACGCGAATGAAGAGCAAGTTCCTCGCCAGCATGAGCCATGAGTTAAGGACTCCATTGAATGCGATCGTCGGCTTTTCAGACTTGCTGGCTGAGGGCACACCGGGCGATCTGAATGTAAAGCAAAAACGTTTCGTGAATCACATCAAGCAAGGCTCAATTCATCTGTTGCAGCTGATCAATGACATTCTCGATCTATCCAAGATCGAGGCCGGCCAACTGGAACTTCACTGCGAGGACTTTCTCGTCTTTGATGCCGTGCCGGAGGTTCTTTCCACCATCCGCCCAATTGCGATGGCGAAAAATATTCAAGTACAGCAGAAGCTGGAAAGCGAACGACCGATCTATGCTGATCGTGTTCGCTTTAAGCAGGTCCTGTATAACCTGCTTAGCAACGCCGTGAAGTTCACCCCGAAGGACGGCAGCATCGAACTCAGCTCTTATGATGACGGCACTTCGGTGCGCCTATCCGTGACCGATACCGGCATCGGCATCCGGCCCGAGGATCACGCGATGGTCTTTGAAGAATTTCGGCAGGTCGAAGGAACTGCGAGAACACACGAAGGAACTGGGCTGGGGCTCGCGATCACAAAACGCTTGGTAGAGCAACAAGGAGGAAGAATTTGGTTGGAGAGCGAACCCGGGAAGGGCAGCCGATTTAGCTTCACGCTTCCTCAAGGGGCAGCCGCTGCCCAAATCAACTCTAGCCTTACTCATACGATCGTCGCCGGCAAAATAGCCGAACCAGCGCGGAAGCCTCTCATCTTGATTGTGGATGACGAAGTTCCGGCGCGCGAACTCATGGCAAGTTATCTGGAGTCTGACTACTGTCTCGCCTTGGCTCAATCGGGGGCGGAAGCTGTTTCGAAGGCTCAACAGTTGCTTCCAGACGCAATCACTCTCGACATTCTGATGCCAGGCGGAAGCGGGTTCGAGACCCTCGTGGCACTCAGGCGAACGCCTGAAACCGCGAATATCCCAATCATCATTGTTTCTATCGTTGACCAGAAAAAAGTGGGGTTTGCTCTGGGAGCGACGGACTATCTCATTAAGCCGATACAAAAGCCGGCGCTTCTGGAAAGCATCCGTAAATATGTCCCAGTTCAAACGGACGACGATGCCGCCATCCTTCTCGTCGACGATGATTCCCGCAACCTCGAGTTGGTATCGGAGACCCTTCGCGCAGCGGGCTACGAGACGCAGACTGTGGAGAGCGGCGCCAGGGCCCTGGAAGTATTGTCGTCCAAACTTGTCGGAGCTGTTTTGCTCGATTTGTTAATGCCGGGCATGGATGGTTTTCAAGTGATTCGCCACGTTCGCCAGGAACCAACATTAAAGGAGTTGCCCATTCTTGTGATGACCGCTAAGAACCTGACCCAGGAAGAAATAGGTCTTCTGAGTCGTGAAACTCAAGGTCTGTTGCAGAAGAAAGGATCGTGGCAGCAGCAGCTCATTGCCGAGGTAGGAAGAGTGGTTGGAGGTGGCAGGCTAACCAAAGCTGCCGGAAAATCATGATAAAAGTTCTGATCGCGGAAGATAATCCGGTCAATCGAGAACTGTTGCGTGAGCTGCTCGAAGGGCGTGGCTACGAGGTGGAAGAAGCCTGCGACGGCGAGGAGGCGCTGGCGATGATCGAGCGCGGACATCCAAATGTTGTACTGCTGGACTTGGGCATGCCCAAGTTGGACGGTTATGGCACGATCCAGAGGATCCGCACAGATCCGAAACTGGTTGACCTTCCGGTGATGGCAGTGACCGCTTACGCGATGCGGGGAGATCGGGAAAGAATTCTGGACGCCGGGTTCGATTCATACTTATCGAAGCCAATCAATGCGGCTCTATTGGCGGAGGAACTCGATAAGCTACTTGACCGAACTGGCGCTCGACGCATTGCAACTTGATCCGCGAGCGCTGGAACGATCGGCAGGCGAAGTCAGAAAACCCGAAGAGCAGGGTTTAGTTGGATCTCATTTGGATTTACCGAGTTAGTCGGACTTTTCTACATCTGTCATGAATTGTCGTATCGCCTCTGCGTTTTGCGCGCTCATCTTCGTAAACTGAATTCCTTGCCGGGTTTTAGTGGTCCAGACAACTACTCCGAAAGCGTCAATCCGTGCAGAGGAAGTGGGCAACCGGAATAATAGGCGAACCATGTCTCCCGGCTTCAGGCTACCGATGTCGACCTGGATCCCTCCTCGACTGAGATTCCAACTCAGGCCGCGCAGGCTTCGCGAGGCTACTTCGCAAATAACGTCGGTTTGCAAGGGGACGCGCGCTTGCTTCCGCCGGTTTTCTGCCAGTGATCCGTGCACGGTACGAAACAAAGTACTAAGCTTTTGCCGGTCGACCGGCTTTTGCAGGAAGAAAGTCGCCCCCTTGGCAAATGCCTGTTGCATCGTGGTTCTATCGTCGCGTCCAGTCACGATCACGATCGGGGTTGACTTGTTCCAGGAAGATTCCCGGATGCGGCGTGCCAGGTCGAAGCCATGCATATGGGGCATTTCTAGATCCAGAAAAATCCCGTCGTATCTTTCCTGGTTGACCAGATCGGCCGCTTTGTCCCCGTCGCTGATGGGGTGGACGTCTGCTTTGAGGGACGTGAACACTTCGTCCATCAGTTCCAGGCTTGGTAAATCATCTTCAACAACAAGAAGCTTCAGTGACGACATCTGCATATTCCTCCGTTTTGACGGCCCGGCGCTTTTTAGAAGCTTTGGACCCGGCGGAAACGAGGGGAATCCACCGGGTCCTTGATAACTGAGCGAGTTTGACCATTGCACTGTGAAGCTGCGCTTTGAACGCTTCTCAACAACTTGCAATCCGGCCAGTAGATCGCCGTATCCTCGATCAAGCCGATCTCAGCTATAACAATCTATGAATGGTCGTGGCAGCAGCCTAAGCCACCAATCCCATGCGTGAAAAATCCGTTTCTGAGCGTTCATGCATTGTTCTCAGACATGCTGAAATCGAGTTTGAGGGGGAGGGTATTTCCTCGGCTCCGGCTTCTGCCCAGCTGCGGCACATTCCGGCGAAAGGTACCTCGTTGGTGTGCCGCTTTTCTCTCAGAACACGCTAGATCGGAGGGAGGCTGTCGATCCAGAACCTGGGACACATTCAGCAGAGCCCGGGAACCGCATGCATGGCAATTTGTATCCGCGGTCGTTATCGTTTCGCAGTCGAGGCAAAGACTGGCTTGCCGGAGCGGGACCAGGTTAAGGTTAAAAGAGTTCACTTCCGTTCCGTCAGGTTCCCGCCGCAGTACCTTTCCGCGGCTTGGGCCCTTCGAATGAGTTGCCCTTTTGCGTTCGGAGCATGCATCAAGGAACGAGATAATGCCGCATCCGACCAGGATCGAGCCAACTCGGGCTCGCAGGCTCTCCAAGTTCTGGGATAACTCTAGACCACTACGGTTATAGCTTGCGTCATGTAACTGCTCAATCGGAGCATTTTCATGGGATAGAAGTGGATTCCGCATGTCCTGATATAAGCAATTGGTGAACCATGCTCTTGGGTTGAGTGTTCACAAGTACTTAGGCAGTGTGCGATAAGGCGAACGTCTGGTAGGCATGTTCTGATTTTGGAAATCGAACACGGTGGCACGCGATAATATCAGTAGAATTCTGTATTACGTTTGTAACCTTGAAGCCTTAACTGCCACTTATATTCTTATTGAATGAAAGGCTACCATCGAGAACTGAGTCTACTAAAGCGAACGTAAAGTGTTGCAGTCAGTTTGGGCAAAGAACTAATCGAGTGTCCCATGGGAGTTCCGCTCGCTAATGTAGCTACTGCTGAGGTTAATCCGACTTGCTACCAACTGACCGGAGATCTCCTTCGAGTCTGGGATCTGACTGTGCATTTTTCTCAAGAGGGCCGGGAATTCCCCGCCGTCAACCACGTAAGCTTCGATATTGCTTCCGGGGAAATTGTCGGTTTGCTGGGTGAGTCCGGCTGTGGCAAGACGACCCTCGGCCTTTCTCTGCTAGGTCTTCTGCCTGATGCCGCGCGAGTATCCTGCAATTCTATTTTCTTCCGCGGCAGCGATCTCTGTTCGCTTGATGAATCCGATCTTCGCAAGGTTCGGGGCGCGGAAGTAGCCATCGTCTACCAGGACTCCAGTGTGTTGAACCCGGTCATTCGGGTCGGAAACCAGGTTAGCGAAGTACTGCGGGCTCACCGCAGGTGTACTAAACGCCAAGCGCGTGAGGAAGCGCAAACGATCTTCGCAGCGATCGGCCTGCGCGACTTTGGCCGGATCTACAACTCATACCCGCACCAATTGAGCGGGGGACAACGTCAGCGGATTGCGATCGCACAGGCTCTGATTTGCAAGCCTCGTCTTGTGATAGCCGACGAGCCTACCGCGTCAGTGGATCGAAATACTGTCTGTGAAATTCTCGATTTCATAAAACAGATGAAGGAGTCGTCCGGTACCTCCTTCTTATTCATCAGTCACGATCCAGCCACTCTTGCTGCAGTCGCCGATCGCATCATCGTAATGTACGCAGGCCAAATTGTAGAGAACGGTCCGCTCGGCGACGTGTATTTAAAGCCTTCGCACCCCTATACAAGCGCTTTGTTGCAATGCACGCCGCGGCGAATCATGCCGAAAGATTCCAGCCAAGAAAAAATCCGCCTGCCTTATATCCCCGGTAGGGCGCCTGACCCTCTGGTAGTGCTGCCCGGATGTTCTTTTTCGAGCAGGTGCAAAGACCGAATGGAGATTTGCGACCTGCGACGGCCAGAGCTTATCGAAGTTTCTTCTTCCATATCTGCTCGTTGTTTCAAGTACGAGGTCGGATAGAACCATGCATCCAACACCACCGCCGCTGCTCGAAGTTCAAGGTCTTTGCAAGACCCATATCCAGGCACGCTGGTGGCAACCCCGGTTTTGCGTTCGGGCCCTCGATCATGTAAATCTCGTCTTGAAGGTTGGCAACACGTTGGCCCTGGTCGGCGAGTCCGGTTCCGGAAAGACAACACTGGCTATGTGTATTGTTGGGCTTGAGCGGCCCGATGCTGGGGACATTCGATTCGAGGGGAAGAGTTTGCTTGGTATGAGCAAAACAGAGCGCAACGCCGCTCGTCGAGACATCCAACTTATTTTTCAGGATTCAGCAGGAGCGTTGAGTCCGCGTATGTCCGCTGCAGAGATCATCGAGGAGCCTTTGCTGATACGCGGAAAGTGGAGTAGTAAAGAACGCGCCGAGCGGGTTTTTGAAGCAATGGAACAAGTGGGGCTTTCCGCTTCTTGGAAAGATCGCAGGCCAAATGAGTTGAGTGGCGGACAAAGGCAGAGAGTGGCAATTGGACGAGCTTTGGTTCTGAAACCAAAATTACTGATATTGGATGAAGCGCTAGCGGGGCTGGACCTTTCCATCCAGGGACAAATCGCCAATCTTCTTTTGGATCTGCAGACTTCCCAAGGGTTGAGCTACCTATTTATTTCTCACAATCGTGATCTTGTTTTTCGGATTGCAGATGAGGTCGCGATTATCAGTGACGGTAGGGTGATCGAGCAGTCAAAGCCGTCAGGAATGCTCACCCAAACAGAACACCCTTACGTGCAAGAACTACGGCCACCCGCACTAAGGGAAGAACTCGCGTTCGATGCCCATGCCGGACTTAGAGATTTGCAATGAGATATCTCGGACACCGTATTCTTCAGAGTCTGTTTCTGCTCTTTGGCGTCTCATTACTTTCTTTTGCTTTTGTCGAGTTGGCCCCCGGCAGTTTTTTCGATGAAATCAGATTAAATCCTCAGATTTCGAGTGAGACGTTAGCAAATTTGCAAATGCAATACGGAATGGGGCAGCCACTGCCCGTTCGGTATTTCCGCTGGTTAAACTCGGCGGCCAAAGGCGAATTCGGATTCTCGTTCGCCTATAATTCCCCGGTGGCGCCTCTTCTTTGGTCGAGAGCGCGCAATACACTGCTGTTAACGGGTTTGGCTACACTGCTGGCTTGGCTTGTTGCGTTGCCTTTGGGAATTCTAAGCGCCGAGAATCGCCAGGGATGGATCGACCGCTTCGGTGGGCTGCTAACGTCGGTTTTGTTGGCCACTCCGGATTTGCTGCTTGCTTTGGGCGTGTTGTTGTTAGCTCTTCGCACTCATTGGCTTCCAGTAGGAGGAATGTTATCGGTGGAGGCCGTAGGTCATACTAAGTGGGAGAATTTGACGAGCATAGGCCTACATTTACTAGGACCGGTAGTCGTACTCGTGCTAGTAAGTCTGCCAACGCTAACACGACATATCCGGACAGCTATGAGCGAGGCATTGGACGCGCCTTATATTCATGCGGCCCGGGCACATGGAATTCCCCGTTGGCGGATCGTACTAGGGCATGCGCTGCCGGTCGCAGCAAATCCTCTGATTTCACTTTTTGGACTCTCTCTAGGCTCGCTTCTGAGCGCGTCGTTATTAACGGAAGTAATCATGAGCTGGCCCGGACTCGGGCCTTTATTACTCGAGGCGATTCTGGGGCGCGATCTATACGTCGTAATTGGCGCAGTGATGTGTGCCTCTTTGTTCTTTGTGTGCGGCACCCTGATAGGTGATCTGCTACTGTTCGCTGCCGATCCTCGCATTCGCGCGGAAAGACTGCTATGAGAGATAAAAACAAAATCGCTGTCCTGTTGTTTTGTCTAGGAGCCTTGCACCTAGCGGCGATCTTCGCAGGGTTCTTCTCACCTTATGACTTCGCACAACAAGATCGCGCCATTCCGTATGCTCCTCCCTCCCGGCTTCATTTTCGGGACGTGAAAGGAACAATACATTGGCGGCCCTTAGTCTGCCTCCTTGTCGAACGCCCGGGAACTTTTGGAGTTTATGACGAAGATCTACAGAAATGCTTCCCGCTGCGCTTCATGGTGCGAGGCTCGGAATACAAGCTTCTGGGTTTGTTCAAGTCAACATGGCATTTGTTTGGAGTTAGCGTCCCGGCGAGGGTATTGCTGATGGGCACGGACAACTATGGGAGGGATGTGTTTTCCCGCCTTCTTTACGGAAGTCAAGTCTCACTGCTCGCAGGGTTGTTGGCCACGGCTTTGTCTCTGGGGATCGGGGCACTGCTGGGGATAATGGCTGGTTACTATGGCGGATGGATCGACGTTGTGGTTATGCGCTGTGGAGAACTCTTTCTCGCGTTGCCTTGGCTGTACTTATTGTTCGCGCTTAGGGCTTTCCTCCCGCTCCACATCAATTCCGGCCAGGCCTTTCTTCTGGTTATCGCTGTTATCGGAACAATTGGCTGGGCGCGCCCAGCCCGGCTTATCAGGGGAGTAGTGCTCAGTGGGAAGGAACGCCACTATGTGCTTGCCGCGCAGTTGTCCGGAGGATCTGACTTATATGTGATGCGCCGTCACATCCTACCGCAAACGTGGAGCATTCTTCTTACGCAGGCAGCGCTCCTTATTCCCCAATATATCCTCGCCGAGGTGACGTTATCTTTCTTGGGTCTGGGGGTAGGTGAGCCAGCACCAAGTTGGGGTAATATGCTTGCAACGCTTCAACAGTACTCTGTGCTCGTTTCATATTGGTGGATGTGGGCTCCGGGATTAGCGGTAATCCCGGTGTTTCTGGGTTATCTGCTTCTGGCAAACGCGTTGCAGGCAAAGGGCGGGCTGCATCGCGTGTAGAGTCTGGGTGTGTATATGGTAGTCCTTAGCCTCAAGCGTGCCCTTATCATTGTCATTAGCCTCCACGCATTTATTGCGGTCGACCAAGCTTACCCGCAGCATCCAAGCGAAGAAGTCGCCATCAGTGAAAACCAGATCGGACGCCCGGGAGGTCGTTTAGTTGTATCTCTGCGCTCCGAGCCAAAGACGCTAAACCCTGTCACTTCCACTGATATCTCCTCCCGGGAAGTTATCGCACAACTAATAGGCGATCTGGTCCACATCAACCGGCTTTCTCAACAGACCGAGCCGGCCTTGGCGAAAACATGGCACATATCTCCCGATGGACTCCGATACACCTTGCAATTGCGCCGTGGACTGCATTTTTCTGACGGTCATCCAGTTGACGCCGATGACGTAATCTTCAGTTTCAAGGTTTATCTCGACGAGAGTGTTCATTCTCCGCAGCGCGACTTGTTAGTAATCAAGGGCAAGCCGATCGGCATCGAACGCGTTGATGCCTATAGCGTGGTTTTCACCTTGGCTCAGCCTTACGCGGCTACTGAGCGATTATTTGACAGCATAGCTATTCTGCCCAAACATTTGCTTGAAGAAGCCTATAAAAGCGGAAAGCTTTTGCAAGCCTGGGGTCTGGGAACCTCTCCTCAAGGCATCGCGGGTCTCGGTCCTTTCAGGCTTAAGGAATACGTTGCCGGACAGCGGATTACCCTCGAACGGAATCCCTACTACTGGAAAGTAGATCGCAATGGGACGCGGCTTCCTTATCTAGATCAAATTACTTTTTTGTTCGTTGCGAATGCGGATACGGAAGTAATCCGCTTCCAGGCTGGCGATACAGACATCATTAATCGAATCAGCGCTGAGGATTACTCGGTTTTGGAGAAAGAGCAATCGGCCCGTTCTTTTCATCTGTTCGATCTTGGTCCCAGCCTCGAATTCAACTTTCTCTTCTTTAATCTGAATACGGTCGTGCCAGCTCAGTCTTCCGAGCTGATCAGGAGACAAGTTTGGTTTCGAGACGTCAAATTTCGGCAGGCGATTTCACTGGGTATCGATCGGGAAGCAATTGCCCGAATCGTGTATCGAGGACGCGGAACTCCTTTATGGACGCCAGTCACCCCAGCCAGTAGCTTCTGGGTGAATGCAGCAATTCCTCATCCTGCACGATCCGTAGAGGGCGCCAGGAAACTGCTCGCGTCGGCACGGTTCTCCTGGAAAGATGATGGCACCTTGGTGGACGCAAGTGGCTCCCCTGTAGCGTTTTCGATCATTACCAGCGCCTCGAACCTACAGCGTACCCAGATGGCAACCATGATTCAGGCGGACTTGAAGGATCTAGGAATTCAAGTTCAGGTTGTACCGCTGGATTTTCACTCCGCCTTGGATCGCATCTTTCAAACTCACGACTACGAAGCCGCTGTTCTCGGCTTAGGGGCAGGAGACGTTGATCCCACCTCGGAGATGAATGTCTGGCTGTCATCAGGAAATGATCATGTCTGGGATATTGGAGAACCTCATCCGGCGACGAGTTGGGAATTAGAGATTGACCAACTCATGGAAAAGCAACTTTCCACCATGAAACCGAGTAACCGCAAATTACTTTATGACCGTGTGCAAGAAATTCTGGCCGACGATGTTCCCCTAATCTGTCTTGCAAGCCCCGATGTTTTGGTGGGAGCGAAAGATCAGGTGGCTAATTTCAAACCTGGAATTCTTGATCCTCATGCCCTTTGGAATTCTCAAGAGTTGTTTTTGCGTGGAAATGGAAATGCGAGCACGCGATGACGACGGCCCCCCGGCAAGCCAGGACTGGGTCCTCGAAACAGTTTTCCGATGCTCGTCTGGTTCAAGATTGTCTTAAAGGGAAAGAGGCGGCATGGTCGACTCTTATTGATAAGTATAAGAATCTGATCTTTTCGATTCCTATGCGATACGGTTTTTCCGAAGAAGATTCCGCCGACATTTTTCAAGCAGTCTGCATGGATCTATTAACTGAATTGCCTCGCCTTCGCGAGCCGAATGCACTCGCCGGATGGCTGATTCAAGTTGCGCGAAACAAATGCTTCCATCGTAAACAGGCGCAGCAACGCCATCCCGTGCAGGAAACCGATGATCTCAGCTCCTATGCATCGCGGGATGAGCTCGAAGGCGTGATTGCACAAGTCGAGGAAGAGCAAGTGCTGCGCGAAGCTGTGTTGGCCCTGTCGCCGCGCTGTCGCCAGCTTGTGCAAATGTTGTTTTTTGAAATGCCTGTGCGCCCTTATGAGGAAGTTGCGAAGGAACTGAGTCTTGCCTCCGGTTCAATTGGTTTTATTCGGAGACGCTGCCTCGACAAGTTACGGCAGCGGTTGGAGGAGTTAGGCTTCCACGCATTGTGACGGCGACCGTCCCAATTACCGATACTACGAGAAATGAGTTGCTGGCTCACCTGCCGCAACTCAAGGGCAAGCGTGCACAAGCGAGGTTCCTGGCTGAACGCCCAGAGCTCGTGAAATCGGAGGTGGTTTCATGGCTGACGGATTCGGTTCGTGAACAGGCAAAGGTGGATGCAGGGCGGGCCATCGCTCTCGCTGAACTGGGTGTAACGATTGCGCGTAAGTTGGGTGACCAGACTGCGATGGCGCATAGCCAGCGAGCCATGGGCAACGCGCTCTATCTTTCGGGTGAGAACAGAGCTGCAGTAAAGAGTCACGAAAGGGCGCGAAAAATTTTTGTCAAACTGGGTAATGAGACGGAGTGTGCGCGCACCTTGAGCGCCTCAATTCAACCTCTGATTCTCACTGGACAGTACCGCCGCGCTTTCTCCGCGGCCGAACAAGCGCGCCAAATCTTCCAGGCGGAAGGCAATGAATGGCGCTTGGCGCGACTGGAATTGAACGCCGGTAATATTTTTCAGCGTCAGAGTCGATTTACCGAAGCCCTCGAATGCTATCAACGGGCGCAGTGCTATTTCTTACCCAACCAGGAGAAAGATCCAGAAGCACTGGGAGTAGCGCTGCACAATATCGCGACGTGTCTGGTATGTCTGAATGACCTTCCTCGCGCCCTTGCAACCTACGAAGATGCCCGGGAGTTCGCTTCGAAACATGGCATGCATGTTCTGGTGGCGCAGCTGGATTACAACATTGCGTTGCTTTACTATTTTCGAGGTGAGTACAGCGTAGCGGTCGATCGACTGCGTGCGACTCTCGATACTTCCCGCCGAGATAATGACCGATATCACATTGCCCTCTGCTGTCTGGATTTGTCAGAAATCTATCTTGGCGTAAACCGGAGTGAACAGGCCGAAGAGATGGCCCAGCACGCGGCTGAGGATTTTCAGCGGCTGGAAATGGGTTATGAAGCCGGCAAGTCTTTGGCAAATCTCGCCCTAGCCATGTGGCAACAAGGCAAAGTCGGGCTCGCCTTGGAACTATTCGCAAAATCCCGCGCTACATTTGTCAGTGAAGAAAACCGCATATGGCCGTCGCGGATCGATCTCCATCAGGCGATCATCTTTGTCGAGCAAGGCCGCTATACCGAAGCGCGACGCCTCTGCCTCGCAGCTCTGAAGGTATTTCAATCGTCGAAAGTTCCGCATAACGTGATCCTGTGCCGTCTGCTTCTGGCTCAATTGTGTTTGCGGACGGGCAAACTAGATTCTGCGCGCCAGCATTGCAGTGCTGCTTTGACGCAACTACGCGCTTTCGAAGTTCCTGCCTTAAGTTGTGAAGCGCACCATTTGATGGGCCGTATTCAAGTGGCAGCTACCCGCCAGAAGGAAGCCTACAACAGCTATCAGCAGGCCCGTCAGATTCTGGAAGCGCTGCGCAGTGGTCTTAATCGAGAGGAACTCAAGATTTCCTTCATGAGGAACAGGTTGGAAATCTACGAGGGATTGGTCGAGCTATGTTTGGCTCGCGGACCAAGCCAACGGGGCTTGGAGGAAGCGTTTGAATACATCGAGCAATCCAAGTCGCGAAGTTTGAGGGACTTGATGTTCAAATCAGGCTCCGAGTTTCGTCTGGCTTCGAATCTGGATGATGAACTTCGACGCAAAGTGCGAGATCTTCGAGCCGAGATTCATTGGTACTCTCACAGTTACGAAACGGAACAGTTTCGCGGCGCCAAGAGTTCTCCGCAGAAATTGATGCAAATTCAGGCCGAGATCAGGAAGCGAGAGGCCGAACTCCTGAGTGTTGTGCGTGAAATGCCGGTTTCCATGGCTGAATCTGCGGGCTTGGTGTCACCTAAAGCTGTCACCGTCGAAGAAATGCGTACGAAGATGTCTCCCGATTCCATGCTTCTCGAGTACTTCCAGATTCATGATCGCTTTGTGGCGGTCCTGCTAACGAAGGACTCGATGCAAGTTGTCCCCGTAGCCGAAGTCTCTCGAGTGAACGATTTGCTTGCACGCCTACAGTTTCAATTCTCAAAGTTCCGGCTGACCCCCGAATATACGAGTGCCTTCGGCGACTCTTTGTTGGAGACTACGCGGCGACATCTTAAAGATCTTTACGACGAACTGATTGGTCCAGTCACGAAGAGGCTCACGGGAAAACATTTGCTCGTTGTTCCTCATGGCAGTCTCCATACTCTTCCTTTTCAAGCTCTTTTCGATGGCGAGCAATACCTCATTGACTCATTCAGCATTTCGTACGCGCCGAGCGCCACCATTTACAGCTTCTGCCATGACCGGACCTCGAACCGGGCCGAGGCTGCACTCGTTCTAGGCGTTCCTGACGCAGCTGCGCCTGTCGTCCTAGACGAAGCCAAAGCGGTTGCGGCTGCTATACCAGCATCCGAACTGTTGCTTGGCGAGAGTGCCACGGCTGCCGTGCTACAGGAGAAAGGGCAACAGAGCCGGTTCATCCATATCGCCACGCACGGCTACTTTCGACAGGACGACCCAATGTTTTCTGGCATTCGTCTCGGCGACGGCATATTGAGTCTCTATGATCTCTATCAACTGCGCCTCCCGGCAGAACTTATTACGCTCAGTGGGTGCGCAACAGGCCTGAGTGTGGTGGCTGACGGAGACGAGTTGCTGGGCCTTGCTCGGGGACTCATCTACGCGGGGGCTCAGTCAGCGCTTCTGACTCTCTGGGACGTCCAAGACCACAGCACTGCGCAGTTCATGAGCGCTTTTTACAGTCATTTGGCTGATTGCAAGGATAAGGCTGTCGCATTACAACGAGCTGCCCTGGATATTCGGGAAATTTACCCCCATCCTTATTACTGGGCCCCTTTTGTGTTGCTGGGGAAGGTAACCTCCTAGGTAGTTACCACTGCCGATTATCATTAGAGTCCTATATTTTTCAGCCAACCTCCTACCCTTATTAACTAGATGCAACCACTCCCCCATTTACCTGTGAGAGGCTATGAAACACTTTTCGATAGATGAATGGATCGATTTTGCCCGGCAAGTCGAAGGCAATCAAAAGACAGCAATGCAGCAACACTTAAACGACGGATGTTCGAAGTGTCAGAAAATTGTTGAGACATGGAGGCATGTTATGGATATCGCCAAGGTTCAGAATGCTTTCGAACCACCAGCATGGGCGGTCGAGGCAGTAAACATCAGCTTTGCTCTACGCAAGGTTGTTCCAATGGCGGCTGGCAAGCTGGAGCTGGCAAAGCTGCTCTTTGACAGCGCTTTGCAGCCCATCACTGTGGGAGTGCGTGGTAGCTCCCCTGTGGTCAGACAACTACTCTACAAATCCGGCAGCGTCTGTATCGACATGCGCATGCAGCCAAAACCCGGCTCAGATTCAGTGGTCATCATGGGGCAACTTCTCGACTCCGCTAAGCCTGATCATGGGGTTAGTGGGATCCCGGTGAGTCTGCTTTGTCAAGGGGATACTATATCCCGAGGAAAAACCAACGACGTTGGCGAGTTTGACTTCGGCATTACCGCGCTCGACCACCTGCAGCTTGTCTTTGGAATCGGGAACAGCAGAACGATCGTTGTGCCTGTACCCGACGGGGAAAGCGCGCGGAGTCTCGTTTAGACATGACCTGGTTGGTCATGACCCGGGTAACCTCCAGGATTAGAAATTCGTAATCTTGAGATGGCACTTAGGTGGTGTTGCAATCGTTAGCAAGAGGAGACCGGCGGAGTAAGTGGAACCGGAAGACGTCAATAGTTTTGGAGGGCCCAATGAAGTGCTACCGCTGGATAATGTTCTTGATTCTGCTCGCGGCCGCAATGCCGCCGGCATCCGCACAGCAAGGATTGCCATGGCAACAATTGCCACAGCTACGATTGCTTGTGCGCGATAATTTAGGGTTGGGCGGACTCAAGATCACCTGCGCCGTTTTGAATTGCAACGTAGGGGGCAGTCTCGGCGATCCGGCAGGCCAGCTTTTCCTGATTACACTAAACACTTCGGTAAACCTAAATTCCTTTCTGACGGGTTTATTGAACCAGGTTGGAATTGTCGATGCAGAAGTGGATCAGCAGCTTTTCTTGGTGGAGGGAACAGCCGGACCAGTCCCAGAATCGTTGATCGATAGCACTCCTTTGACCTATTATGGCGCTCCCGTTTGGGACGGTTATGTCAATCAGCCTGCGGCTGTGATTGTCCGGGTGCTTCCTGCGCAGAGCACATTCAACGTTACAGGCGCGGGCAGCTTGGTGGCCATGATCGACACCGGGGTAGATACTCAGCATCCGGCGCTAGTTCCAGTTTTGGTGCCTGGCTACAACTTCATCAACAACACTCCCAGCGGAAGTGAAATGGGCGACGTGAATGAATCGACAGCCGCAGTGTTGGATGGAGGATCTCCTGCTCCGGCCGTCGTGAATTCATCCACGATTGCAGTTGTCAACGAGTCTACGGCTGCGGTGCTGGATGGCGGACCGAACGGCGACTTTGGCCACGGCACCATGACAGCGGGAATTGTTCACCTGGTTGCACCCCAAGCGCAAATCATGCCGCTCAAGGCGTTCGCTGCGGATGGAAGCGGCTATGTCTCGAACATTATCCGGGCCACCTACTACGCCGTTCAACATGGCGCCGACGTACTCAGCATGAGTTTTAGCTTTAGCCCCTCCGCCAACGAGATGGCGACGGCGATCAATTATGCCAATAGTCAAGGTGTGATCTGCGTCGCTTCAGCGGGAAACAGCGGTGCAGATGTGCAGGTATATCCAGCCGCTCTGCCGAATGTTATGGCGGTTGCTTCCGTCTCCGACTACGGCACCCCGTCCAGCTTCTCGAACTACGGGCCGGACGTCTGGGTAGCTGCTCCCGGAGAGGGTGTTATCTCAACTTATCCTTATGGCACCTATTCGGCGGGCTGGGGAACTTCTTTCAGCGCACCATTTGTGTCCGGCACGGCGGCGCTGCTGGTGAATGTCTCGGCAAATGTTAATCAACAGAGTGCAGCGGCGGCGATCGCGAATGCGCAGCCGGTCTCCGGCAACGGTATGGGGAACGGGGAACTCGATGTGTACCAGTCCGTGCAGGCCTGGGTCGCGACGGTGAATCAGCAGTAAAACTAAAGAGTCGGCATGTAGTTTTGCAGAGTGTGAAAAATACTTCTGCCTCTGTCGAGCAAGGTGTGCTGGTAGGATTTGAGAGTAGCAAACACACCTGAGACTTTGGCACAGCACCAGCGAGGCGGGCCTGTCCGCTAGACTTGAGCCTGCCCGGGTCAAATGTTAGTAGTTCTCTCCCCTTGCTTGATTCAAGATACGAATAGGCCGTGCTTAATTGAGTAAACAGCTTCTACCCGCGGGTAGTACGGAGCCCACTCTCCTTCGCATGCGGCAGGTCGAGGGCCGGGAGTGGTGGCTTTGGGGCTTCGCCGTTGCTGTAACCCTCGTTCTAACCTTTGGTATCCTCTCCTTAACTTTCCCTAGCTTCCACATAGGCGCCAACAGGGAATATTGGCTGAGCCTGCGAGAGTGGGTTCGCGGACTAGCGGCGCTGGTCTTGTTATTCGACATCTACACTGTTTATCAACACCTGCAACTCCAACGTATCCGCCGCCAGTTGGCGGAGCGCGATCGACTCTTTCAACTCATCAGTGAGAACGCCGCTGACATGATCGCGGTGGTCGACAGAGATGGACATCGCCTTTACAATAGCCCTTCCTATCAGAAGATACTCGGTTATTGCCAGGACGAACTAAGTACCACGTCTCCGGTGGAGCAGATCCATCCCGACGATCGAACCCGGGTCTACGAGGCCGCACAAAAAGCCCGTCTCACCGGCCGCGGAGAACGGCTCGAATACCGTATTCGCCACAAAGATGGCTCGTGGCGCGTTCTAGAATCTACTGCCAGTGCAATTCGTGGTGCTGACGGGCAGACCGATGGTCTGGTTATCGTTAACCGCGACATCACCGAGCGCAAACGAGCCGAGGAAATGCTGGCGCATAACGCCTTCCACGACAGCCTGACTCACCTGCCCAACCGTGTTCTTTTCCTGGATCGCCTGGAGCGGGCACTGGCCGTTTCGCGACGCCATGTCGATTTCAAGTTTGCGGTCTTATTCATCGATGTCGATGAGTTCAAGGTGGTCAACGATAGCTTGGGACATACAGCCGGCGATGCATTGTTAATTCAGATCGCGCAGCGCTTGACTGCCTGCATCCGCGAGGCCGACACCATTTTATCTCCGCTGGATAGGAAGGCCGCAGAGCCTGCCGCGGGCAACAGCACGCTGGCCCGGCCAGGGGGTGACGAGTTTGCTGTGCTCATAGAGGAGCTTCATGATCCTAGTGATGCCGTGCGGGTAGCGGAGCGTCTTCAAACGCGGTTGGCTATTCCTTTTGACCTGGACGGCCACGAGATCGTCATCATGGCGAGTATTGGTATTGCTTTCAGCAGCAATGCGGGCGCAGAAGCTCAAGATGTTCTCCGTGACGCAGAGATTGCTATGTATCGCGCGAAGCACTCCGGTAAAGCTCGATGCGAGGTGTTCGACAACGGCATGCATGTCGATGCACTAAAACGTTTGCAACTTGAGGCCGACCTTCGCAAAGCTCTGGAACTGGGGGAATTTCGCGTTTACTATCAGCCGGTCGTTTCTTTACGCAATAATCAAATCGTCGGATTCGAAACGCTAAGCCGCTGGCAGCGCCCCTCAGGCATCGTGATGCCGGGTGAGTTTATCGCCGTGGCCGATGAGACCGGTATTATTTTGCCCATGAATAGGCAACTGCTTCAGGAAGCTTGCCAGCAGTTGCACGCATGGCATGAACTCTTTCCTTCCGATCCGCCGCTGGCCATTGCCGTAAACATCACACCAAAGCAGTTCGCTCAGCCCGATTTGGCCGCGCAGATCGGAGAGATTCTTCAGCAAACCGGCATAGATCCCAGCTGCCTCGATCTGGAGATCACCGAGACCATCGCGATGGCGGACGTAAGCCATTCTTCGGTCGCGCTCGCCCAGTTGAAAACCCTTGGCACTCGTCTTAGCATCGATGACTTTGGCACCGGTTACTCTTCCCTAAGCCGCCTGCAGAGATTCCCTGTAGATACTCTGAAGATCGACCGAGCTTTCATCTCCTGCATGGACAGCGATCTGGAGACTTACGAAATCGTTCGCATCATCGTGATGCTGGCCCATAGTCTCGGGTTGAAGGTGGTTGCCGAGGGTGTCGAAACTCAACAACAAGTGGACATGCTAAAGCAGATCGGTTGTGAATTAGCGCAGGGCTATCTATACTCCAAGCCGGTCAACCATCAAATGGCCCAGCAATTACTGAGCACCAACTCAGCTGCGAATGGCAATATCTTGTCGAAAGCCGCTGCACCACTTCCACATGAACCCACCTTCCAGCAACTGCAAGCTGGCCGTATCGGTTGATCCTTCCGTCTTGCAAATTTAAATGCAGAATTAACCCGTCACGCGTTTGATCCCTTCGTAACAGAGTTAATCTAGAAGATGTCTGCATCACCGGTGCAGAGTGACTAACGTCACCCTACCGGGTGTGCTCGAGCAAAAGAAACTCTCGATATCCAACCTGGATAACTCGTCCAATCGCCGGACAAAAAGTTTGAAATACAGACAGAGAGCAGCGTCGAGGAATCTTCACAGCTGCATTGCTATTCCTGTAACTAACTCATTAACAAGTGCTTACCGGAAGCTGCAATGCGACTTACTTCGGCACAAACCGTGCTTATCTCTTAGTGTAGACGGCTATTAGTCAATCCCCCAATTCGCCCCGTCGATAGAGGAATTTGAAAATGCGATTGAATGCGCTGGCTCGAACGCTTCTTGCGATACTCTTGGGGAATACATTGTCCTCTGTGCAGCCGCAAGCTGTAGCACAAACGCCGCAGCAGGCGAACACGCAGCAGGGAATGCAGGCCACTGCGAACTATGGCAAGTTGCCCCTAACTTTTGAAGCCAATCAGGGTCAAACAGGCGCAAAGGTCAAATTCCTATCCCGCGGCCAGGGGTACACAGCTTTTCTGACCGCAGGCGGTATCTCACTTTCTTTGCGTCCGAACCAGCCCGTTCCAGTCCAACCGGCAGGCAACGGCGCTGTTTCGAAGCAATCTCGACTCTTAAACACCACATTGCAGTGCAAGCTGCTGGGAGCAGCTCAGAATCCGGCCGTTATCGGAGAGAACCAGCAGCCGGGTGTAGTGAACTATTTCATTGGCAAAGATCCTACGAAGTGGCTTACCAACGTGCCGACCTATGCCCGCGTCCGCTACAAGAATGTGTACCCGGGAATCGATCTGGTTTACTACGGAAACCATCAGCAATTGGAATACGACTTTGCAGTCTCGCCGGGAGCTAACCCGAACCAGATCCAATTCGAAATCACGGGCGCCAATCAGATCGATCTGGATGACAAAGGCAACTTGGTTTTGCAGACTGGCAGCGGTGAGCTCCGTTTTCAAAGCCCCGTAATTTACCAGGAGACCAGCGGGCAGCGCGTGCCCGTGTCAGGCACCTATGTTGTTAACGATCCAACGCATATCTCATTTCAGGTCGTGCAATATGATTTGAATAAGCCGCTAGTGATCGACCCTGTGCTGCTGTATGGAACCTACCTGGGGGCAGCTGGAGGTGAGCAAGCCTCCGGAATTGCAGTAGATAGTACCGGCAGCGTTTACATTGCGGGCTACACCGACTCCGCCGACTTTTCGCTCACAACCTTCGGTTCACCTGCAGCAAGTTCGAATCACGTTTTTGTAGCCAAACTTGATCCGACCGGATCGACCCTGGTATATGCCGATTACCTCGGCGGCGACGGCGATGATTATGGCATCGGGCTGGCGCTGGACAGTTCAAACAATGTGTACGTAACTGGCAGCACCACCTCGACCAATTACCCGACTGTGAATCCTTCCTATCAGTCGGCTGCGTTGGGACCGTATACCGGCTTCCTCAGCAAGATTTCTTCCGACGGCTCCTCACTGGTCTACTCAACCTATCTCGGCGGAAGCGGTTTCGACGAGCCTGCCAGCGTCGCTGTCGACACTTTGGGCGAGGCCTATGTCGCGGGAACCACCACGTCGCAAGACTTTCCGGTGGCCAATGCTTATCAGTCCGCTGCCTTGGCAAACCAAGGAGGGGCCTATGGGAACTACGGTTTCCTCACCAAGTTCAGCGCCGACGGTTCTTCCCTGAATTTTTCCACGTACTTTGCAGGTAATACGAACGTCGCGAATTGCGGGAATTCCTGTTATCCCACCCCCTACAGCGCGATTTCTGCCGTCACAGTAGATGCCAACGGCAATGCTTATGTGGTTGGAACTACGAATACATCGAACTTTCCATACACGTCAGGCGCCTATCTCACCAGCAATTCGCCGGTAGCGGACGCAACCATTGGATTCGTTAGTAAGTTTGCGAGTGCAGGAACGCCCCTCGACTATTCCACCTACTTCTACGGTTTCAGCGGAAATCCGGTGGGAATCGGAGCGATCACCGTCGATGGATCAGGTTCCGCTTATATTACCGGCACGGTTTCGAGCGACACAACTTTCCCCACTACTTCCACCACCATCTGTAACCCCAGTGTTTCCGGAGTTGGATGTAGCTATGCATTCGTGAGCAAGTTCGATCCCGCGGCAGCGACGTTGTTGTACTCGACCTTTCTTGGTCTTAGCAATTACGCCAGTCCACAATCGATCGCGCTCGATTCCAGTAACGATGCCTATGTGGTGGCGAACACCAGCAGTTCAGCGTTTGGAACTAACAACGCCATCGAAGGCTATTCGAGCGGGGACGATATTTTATTGGTTGAAATTGATGCTTCGGCGACTACAGAACTGTTTGCCACCTACCTGGGCGGGAGTGGCAATGACTTCGCCAGCGCCATGACCCTCGATGCGAGTGGCAATGTCTATGTTGTGGGTTCCACGAGCTCAGCCGACTTTCCGGTTACTCAGGGAGCTTTTCAGAATGTGTTGGGAGGAGGCACTGATGCTTTCGTAGTTAAAATTGGACCGAACTCAGCGCCGGCTGTGGCATTGAGTCCTAGCCAACTCCAGTACGCTGAGCAGTCCGTGGGGTCCACTAGCACGGCGCAGACTGTTCTGTTGCGCAATATGGGTAGCGCGGCGCTTTCGATTTCATCCATCGCTATCAGCGGAGACTTCGCTCAAACCAATAATAATTGTGGAACTGACGTTGCAGCCGCCAGCAGCTGCACGTTGTCAGTAACTTTTACACCCACCGCCGAAGGTACCCGCTCCGGACAAATTACAATTCAGGATAACGCCGCAGGTTCGCCCCACGTCATCAGCTTGAGCGGCATCGGCTCCAGTGGGGTTGTCACTTTGGCGCCGACGAGTCTGACTTTTTCCGCTCAGCAACTGGGAACTTCCAGCGCGGCACAAATTGTAACCCTCACCAACAGCGGTAACGCGGCCCTGAGTATTAGCAATATTCAGATCAATGGCGATTATTCGCAGACCAACAATTGTCCCTCTACGCTTTCGGCAGGCTCTAATTGCACGTTGAACATTACATTCACGCCGACCGTGGCCGGCACTCGCACCGGGTCGCTCAGCCTGTCAGACAATTTGTCCAACAGCCCACAAACCGTGGCATTGTCAGGAAGCGCCTACGTTACGGCAATAACGGCGGCGCCTGCGAGCTTGACCTTCGGCACGCAAACGCTGAATACATCCAGCGCTGCTCAAGTTGTGACCGTAACGAACGCCAGCGCGAGCGCGGTAACAATCTCCAGCGTGGTGGTCGCAGGTGACTTTGCACAAACCAACAACTGCAGTACGGTCGCGCCTAACGGCGGTACGTGCAGCATCAGCGTCACTTTCACGCCGACGGCTACTGGAATCCGTACTGGGACCTTGACCGTTAGCGATAGCGCAACAGGCAGTCCTCAAACTGTAAGTCTAACCGGGACTGGTTCTGCGACTTCTGCGCCAATTGCTACTTTAGCCCCCGCCAGCTTGACTTTCGCTACTCAGCAAGTGGGAACTTCCGGGACAATGCAAGCCGTTTCGCTCAGTAACAGCGGCACCGTAGCATTGACTATCAGCAGCATTATTGTCACCGGAAATTATTCACAAATCAATAATTGCCCCTCCTCGTTAGCGGCGGGCTCTGCCTGTGCTATTAATGTCACGTTCACCCCGACAGCTGCTGGGGCGCGGACCGGAACATTGACCGTCAGCGATAACGCGACAGGCGGCAGTCCGCAAACTGTGAGCATTACCGGCAGCGGATCGGATTTCAGCCTTGCCAGTTCCACCGGGAGTGATACTGTCAAGGCTGGCTCGGCGGCTAGCTACAACTTGACCATTACCCCACTGGGCGGATCTTTTGCTTACGTGGTGAAGCTGGCCTGCAGCGGGCTGCCAGCGGAAGCATCCTGCAGTTTCTCTCCTGCCACGGTGACTCCGGGTGGAAGTACCGCAACCTCCACGTTATCGATTACGACGACGGCATCCACGGCGGAGGCGCTTCCAATACGCCAATCACGCCATGCATCGGTTTATGCCGTCTGGATTCAGTTGCAAGGAATCGGCTTCTTTGGGCTTGTCCTGGCAGGGCGTAAGCGCTCCAGCAAAAAAGTGCGTGCGCTCGCTTTATTGGTCCTGCTGATTGTCGGCTTGATTGCGATGACCGGTTGCGCCGGAGGAACTGGCATTGCACCGGTGAACCAGGGTGGAACCGCCTCTGGGAGCTACACCATCACAGTCACAGGGACTTCGGGTGGTTTGCAGCACTCCGTTCCTGTGACCCTTACGGTTCAGTAAAGCTTCAAAAGTGCTAGTTGCACTCGATCTGTTCTGGTCACGTCCCACCCAACGTCAACGTATTCGGATTCTTTGTATGACGATCGGTGCTTCGAGTATGGTGAAGCTCAGTCAATACGGGACGAAGAAGACTGAGCACGCCATTGCGTATTTGGGATATTTCCCTGCTCAAAAGAGGCAGTCGATCATTCGGCATTTCGTCCTTTCCCTCTCTTTCGTTCTTGTCTACCTCGTGCTCAATCTGCCCCAAACCATATTTATTTCTCATCTCGGATACTCCGCTTGGTACCCGGCAAACGGACTGGCCCTAGCCCTCATGCTTAGTGTTAGTCCCTGGTACGCGTTGCTGGTTGCCTTTTCGGACGCGCTGGCTGGCGCTCTTATTTATCACCAGCCGCTCATATCCTTTGGCGAGACCCTGGGTGCGGTTGGACTCACGGGTTCATATGGGCTAGCGGCCTATATCTTGCGGAGTATTCTGCCCATTGACCAGCGCTTGGATCGAGGCCGCGATGTAGTTCGTTATGTGTTTGTTGTCAGTGTGGCGGCTTTGGGGTCAACCGTCACCGGAGTGGCGTGCCTGGTCGCTGATCACACAATCACCCCGCATGACTTCTGGCCCACGCTCCCACACTGGTTTATCGGTGATGAAATTGGTCTGGTGGGGCTCACACCCTTTCTCCTCATTCACATCTTTCCGTGGGTACGAGAGAAGGTTTCACAACGGGGTATTGAATCTCAATCTCAAAGATGGAAGCGCAGGGGAACCCAGATCGAGATCAAGATTGGCGTGTTGCTGGAGGCGCTTGGTCAGGCCCTGAGTGTGCTCGCCGTGTTGTGGATTATGTTCGAGCCTCGTTGGGTGCATCAGGAGCTGCTTTATTTGAGTTTCGTCCCCATACTTTGGATGGCCATGCGGCGCGGCATCCGGCAAGTGGCTGCCGGAATTTTTGCACTCAACTTTGGCATCGTCGTCGCCATGCACTTGTTCCCGCCGCCGCCAGACTTGCTCGCCAGAATCGGTCTGCTCATGCTCGTGGTGTCCGCCACGGGGCTTATCGTAGGTTCCACCGTTACGGAACGTCACCAGACAGGGGTCGATCTTCGCGAACGAACTGCCTACCTGGATTCCCTCATTGAGAACAGCCCATATGGGATCGTCGTGCTCGACCAGGAAGGCCGGGTAGAGCTGGTAAACACAGCGTTCACAAAGCTCTTTCTGTACGAGCAGAGTGAACTTGTAGGCAGCAACCTGGACTCGCTTTTGTCGCTCAGCGACGATTCTTCCGGGACAGCCGTCCCATGGTCTGCACCGGTTATTGCCGGGCAGGCCTTGCAGCGTACCATGCGCAGAGACCGCAGAGACGGCAAGACTATCGACCTGGAATTGCAAGCTGTTCCCTTAGTGGTGGATGGTCGCGTACGAGGTGCATACACCATTTGCAGAGATATTTCCGAACAGGTCCGGGCGTCGGTTGCGGAGCGTGAACACGCTGAAGCGCTCAATCGGCTGGTAAAAGAATTGGAACTCCAGACCGATCAAATGACGCTGCTCAACGAAATGGTTGGCCTGCTGGAGTGTTGCGGAACAAGCAAGGAAGCATTTGCTGTAGTCGACCGAAGCGCCCGGGCGCTCTTCCCGGAAGCCAAGTCCGGAACCTTGTATACATTCCGGGCCTCACGCAACCTAGTCGAGACGGCAGCGTCGTGGGGAAATCCCCGGGGTTTGCAGCCGGTGTTCGAGCCCGACGAATGCTGGGCTCTGCGCCGCGGTCAACCCCACTGGAGCGATGCTGCGGATGGCCTGGTTTGCCCGCACCTGAGCGAGGTGCCAGCCGCCAAACACCTGTGTGTCCCGATGGTGGGCCAGGGAGAGACCCTGGGTATTCTTCAGCTTGAATTTGTTTGTGCCGGCGACGAACCGCCAAGCGTTCGTTACGCTCAACAGCGGTTGGGAGCTAATGTGGCGGGCCAAATCGCTCTTTCACTCGCCAGCCTACAGTTGCGTGAGAAGCTGCACGACCAGTCGATTCGAGATCCGCTCACCGGATTGTTCAACCGGCGCTTCATGGAGGAATCGCTCAGCAGGGAACTCGTGCGCGCCAAACGCAAAGGCCATCCTCTTTCAATCCTTTTTCTCGATATCGATCACTTCAAGCGGTTTAACGACACGTTTGGTCATGATGCGGGTGATTTCGTTCTTGAGTCCGTTGCCGACCTGCTGCGCGGTTTTTTCCGCGGAGACGATGTTCCTTGCCGTTGCGGCGGGGAAGAGTTCGCGATCATCCTTCCGGAATCACTGGCGCAGCATGCTGCTTCACGAGCGAATTCGCTGCGAGCTGAAGTTAAGAAACTCGGGTTGCAACACAGAGGCGTAAGCCTGGCTGCGGTAACGCTCTCAGTCGGAGTGGCAACCTTCCCCGAACACGGCTCAAATTCCGACGATTTGCTCAGAATGGCAGATAAGGCCCTCTACCAATCAAAGTCAGGCGGGCGGGATCGCGTGACGATTGCGACTTCACGTTAGTCTTCCGCACCAGTTGATAATCTGCCAATCGCGCTAGAAAGATTTTATTTTCATCTCGCGGATCACAAGCGTGAGGACTCTTTCCAAATGTCAATCCCGCCTTCCGTAGCGTACCGGTCGATCTCGCGCAGCTCGTCCGCGCTGAATGCAAGGTTCGCGAGGCTCTTGAGCGAATCCGCCAATTGATCGACAGTATGCGCTCCGATAAGTGCGGAAGTCACACGCGGATCGCGCAACACCCACGCGATCGCCATTTGCGCCAAGGTCTGTCCCCGCCTTTCGGCGATGGCATTGAGTTCCCGTATGCGGCGGAGATTTTCCTCGGTGATCATCTCTTTGGTCAGAGAATCTGCCTTCACAGCGCGGGCATCGGCGGGAATGCCGGACAAATATTTCTTGGTCAGCATGCCCTGCGCCAACGGCGAAAATGCGATGCAGCCAATACCCAGATCTGCAAGAGTTTGAAGAAGGCTCTCTTCGATCCAGCGATTGAGCATGGAATACGCCGGCTGGTGGATTAACAGTGGAACCTGATACGACTTGAGTATCTCGGCAGCGCGGGCCGTGAGATGAGAAGAATAAGACGAAATGCCGACATAGAGTGCCTTGCCTTGCCGGTGCAGGGTTGCGAGCGCACCCATGGTTTCTTCCAGCGGCGTCTCGGGGTCCACGCGATGCGAATAGAAAATATCTACGTATTCGAGTCCCATGCGCTTCAAACTCTGATCGCACGACGCGATCAGATATTTGCGCGAACCACCAATATCCCCATAGGGCCCCGGCCACATATCCCAACCCGCTTTCGTTGAGATGACAAGTTCATCTCTATGGGCTTTGAAGTCCATCGCCATAACGCGTCCAAAATTCTCTTCGGCCGAGCCGTACGGAGGCCCGTAATTGTTGGCAAGATCGAAATGAGTGACGCCGTGATCGAAGGCGTAATGCAGAATGGAACGTCCGGTTTCAAAAACGTCGGCGCCGCCGAAATTCTGCCACAGGCCGAGCGATATGGCCGGCAGTTTTAGCCCCGAACGGCCGCAGCGGCGGTATGGCATGGATTCGTAGCGCGAAGATGCCGCAGTATAGGGAATAGCAAAGGTCATGTCGGGCTCCAACTTGTCAGAATAGCATTTGGCGCAGCCATGGAGAACTCTACGAGGGTGAGCGGACAGAGAAAGAAAAAAGGCGACCTCGAAAGAGGTCGCCTTTAGATTATTGATAGATGCTCTACGCCATGCTCACTAGAAAACAATCTTTCCGTGAATCTGCACCAACCGGCCCTCCACGCCAGCACCTTGGAAGGAGCCATACGGGGTAGTGGGCTGGACTGCCAGGCTGGTCATTTGTCCAAAGCCGCCGACGCCCGAGAGGGGGAACGGCAAAGCAAAGTTCGGATGGTTGAGAATGTTGAAGAAACTCGCACCGACCTCGAACTGTGCACGTTCGGTGACGGCGAATCTCTTGTTGACGTTCAGGTCCGTGTCAAAATAGCCAAGACCACGGAAACTGTTACGCCGAGGTCCCCAATCGGAAGCGTTCGCTTCAGCGAACTGGCTTTGTTGAACGCAGCCGGTTGGATTGGCCAGAGTCCCCGGGCTGCTCACGGCGCAATTGGTACTCACGGCACCGACGGTATCAGCTGGGATAAGCGGCACTCCAAGAATAGGGTTGTTGGGTTGGAAGAGCACGTTGGACTGAATCACTTCCGGAGTCCATGGCAGGCTGCTGTGGGCATAAAACGTGCCAGCCACGCTCCATCCACCCGCAGCCTCGTTCAAGAGTTTGTTCTGCGACTTGAAGGGCAGTTCCCAAACATAGTTCGCAGTCAAGTTGTGGCGCGCATCCGAATCTGAGTTGCTGTAGTTTTCGCACCGCAAACAGTTAGGATTGATCTGGTATACAACGCTGTACAAAGCATTGAAAGGCGTTCCGGGATTTGTCGAGGTCAGGTCGTCCAGCGCGTGTGAATACGTCCAGTTCACGCTGCCCTGAAAGCCGTGACTGAATCTCCGCGTGAAAGTTGTGACCAGTCCGTCGTAGTTTGAGATGCCAACACTTTGCAACTCCCGGACGAAGCCGAAGCGCGCATCCGTGCCCGACAACGGTACGCCACTATAGGTCGCGCTGCAGTTATTCGTGAGTGTGCAACTTTGGACCGAAGCTGGCAACGTGCCAAATGGCGTTCCACCGCCGGCGGAGTTATAAGAGGCGTTCAGGTTAGCGTTCTGAATCAGGTTGTTATAGCCATGGGTTCCCACATAATCGACGTTTAGAGACATCTTGGCGCCGATGGCCTGTTGGATTTCGAAATTCCATTCCAAGTACTTCGGGTTGTCGATCTGGTTGGCAATCGAGGTATAGTTTGGCGGAGAGAAGAATTGATTGCCGGCCAAAATCTGGGGCAAGGTCTGGCCGCTCTTGAACCCGCTCAAGAATGAGGCGTTGGAACCCGCGCCCAACAATGCCACGCTGCCTGGCACCTTCGATGCGACGGGCGCTCCCGAGGCCGGTGAGACTGTGAAGCCGTTGGTCAAAGGCGCGTTTGCGATCAACTCGTCCATCAGGACGCCCTGATAGAGATCTGAGAATATACCGATGCCGCCGCGGAGGACGGTGCTGGTGTGTCCCAACGGGCTCCAGGTAAACCCGAAGCGCGGCTGCAAGGCGACCTTCTCAACAGCAGGGAAGGCGCTGTGTGTGCCAGCGTCAATGATCGCGCTGTAGGGGGTATTAATGTCGTGGGTCAATCCCGTGAATGGTGTATTTAAACGCGAGAAGCAATTACTCCCGCAAATAGGGTTGGAGTTGCGATCGCCGCGAACAGCGAGGGTCAGTTTCAGGTTAGGGGTCACACGCACCTCGTCCTGAAAATACAAACCAAGACTGTAGAATCCGATTCGAACATCTCCATTCGTGGTGTAGTTCTGAGTAAGGTTGCCACCGTCGGCGGACGTCACTGTACCGTTGACATAGCTGGCCAGACTTCCGAATGTGACAAGACCTCCGGTGTTGCTTTGTGCATCGAAGTCGGTGAGGTCGTCGCGCCGGAAGTTAATCCCTACCTTGAAGGTATGAGCGCCGCGGGTAATGGACAAATCGTCCGTCAATTGCCCCATCGTTGAATTGCGGCCTTGGGGGAAGATATAGTCGGGAGTTTGACCGGTTCCTGAACCGCCCCCGAGATTGGTCAGTGCTGAACCACTAACCGAGATGGTACTGTATCCGCCGGTGGCTGCCAGAACGGCAGCTTGGCCGCTGTCCGGCAGAAAGATCGCGGTATACCACAGGCCTGAAAGAATCGCATTGTTGATGATGTTCGGCGAGAAGATGTGGGTTTCGTTAATCTGGCCTTCGTATTCCGGTTGGGTGCTTTGAGTACTGAAGGCCGCCCGATCAATAAGGTCGGTCGATGTCGGCTGCTGGCCGTGGTCAGCTTTAAAGCGGCCAAATAGTTTGTCCGCACTGCTGATGTTGTAGTCGATACGCTCGGTGAGCAACCACTCCTTGTTGTGGTTTACGCCTGAGGCAGTTGCTTCCATAAGGCACGGCGCCCCTGCAGCTCCGAATGTGGCGCCACCAAGCGTAGTCACTCCTCCAGAGCCCGGCGTGCCGCAACCTAAGTTGGGATCCTGGCCTGCAGTTAGGGGAACTGCAGAGCTGGCCACCGGAGAATTTGTATAAAGGTTCATCCAGTTGGTGTAAAAACTGGATTGCGCAGGCGAAACAGTCGCGATGTTATTCAGGATAGCCTGACTGAATGCTGGAGTCGGCAGAAACACGTGCTGCCCACTAGGCAGCGCATAATACAAGCCCTCCTGGTCAACGAAGAAGAACAGCTTGTTCTTCACAATGGGACCGCCGATGGAGCCGGCCCACTCATGGTTGACGGCGAACGGTTGCTGGTTGGGTGTGCCGTTCGCGATCTCGGCTTGTTTCTGGAACCAGTCGTTGGCATTGAAGCCGCTGCTGTTGTACCAGAAGCCAGCGTTACCGTGGAAGGCATTGCTGCCTGACTTCGTGGTGTAGTCAACCTGCACGCCAGCCTGACGGCCGTATTGAGCGGTGTAACCGTTGCTCACCACGGCGACTTCCTGAACTTCGTTCTGGCCGATCAATAGGTTGCTGGAGCCGGAGTTGTTCAGGTTCAAGAACGGATCGTTCTCGTCGTTACCGTTCTCGGTAAAAAGGTTCGAGGTTGCCGGCAATCCGAAAGCGCTGAAGTTGCCGTAAGAGCCGCCTGTGTTCATCAGCACGCCGGGAGCAGTCTGCGCGTAAGTCGTAATGTCACCACCCGGATTGGGAAGTTGGGCGATCTGGGCCTGGTTAAAGGTCGTGCTGATATTGGCATCTTCGGTCTGCAGCAAAGGAGCTTGTCCAGATACTTCAATCGTCTCTGAAGTGTTGCCGACAATAAGTTTCAGATTGGCAGTGATTATCTGCCCCAGTTGTACTTCCACAGTCTCATCGACGGAGCGGAATCCTGTCTGGCTGATGGTCACGGAATAGGATCCCGGCTTTAGCAACGGGAAGTTATACAGACCGGTTGAGGTCGTGTTAGTGGTCTGTGTCTCGCCTGTGCTGTTGCTCTTCAAATTAACCTTTGCGTTTGGCACGATCGCGCCGGTAGGGTCGGTGACTGTGCCGGAAATGCCGCCGGTCACAATGTTCTGAGCCAGCGACACGCTGGCAAGAACCAATACAACCGCAAACAGCGTTGCGGTCGATATACGTAGAGATCTAAATCGCATAAATTCTTCTCCGCTTCTTGATCATCTAAAACTAAATTTTTAGACGAAGCTTCAAACAGGTCTCAGAGGCTCCGGAACAGCGTTGTTGACTTATCAGATCGCTACTGAAACACCCATCTGAACACTTTGCTATGACTCATGGTTATGCACATAGATTGCCAGTTAAGCTTTCGTCGTAATCATTTGACTAGGAAGGAGTTTGTGCAGTGTATGTATGGGTTCACTGTACGTTTTCCTGTAGATGAGTTTGGCCTTCTCCAAGAAACGGTACATAAACTCAACAAAATACAAATGTGTGTTATTGCTAAATGTGTGGCATATGTTTGGGCAATGCGATGCCCACAATCGCGAACTTAAAGAAGTATTCGATCCGATTCGTTCAGCCGATTTAATTCGGTCGCAGGATTCATTCAGGTTACGGCGCTAAGGGATTGCACACGCGCCGCGCCCGCTTCGTACTGCCAGGGAACGCTTCGCACGATCACTATTCCTCTGGTACGCTGCTTAGATTATGCGCCCCTTCAAAACTGTGTTTTTCGTAGTTGTCGTCGCCACATCGCTCTTCGCCCAAAACACCAAGCCCGTTGCGGATCGCCTCGCCGCGCAGAATGCTCTTTTCGAAGAGCAGTACGAATCTGATCTCCGCAACTTTCCGGAGCGAGCCACAGCTTTCGGCGACTACCGCTACAACGACCGGCTTGCGGAGTATTCGCTCGAAACAATTGTGCAGCGCAACCAAACGAATGCGAGCTTCCTCGCCCGGCTTCGCGCCATTCCAACCGCCGGGTTCTCCGACCAGGACAAACTTTCCCACGATCTCCTCGTGCGTGTCCTCGAGCAGCGCATCGCAGACTTTGACCTCAAAGAATACGAGATGCCAATCAATCAGCAGAACGGCATCCACACCGGCCTCGCCGATCTGCCACTGTCTGTTCCGCTCGACTCAGTCAAGCACTACGAAGACTACATCGCGCGCTTGCATCAGATTCCGCGCGTCCTCAACCAGACCACCGAAGTGCTTCGCGCCGGCATGAAGGACAAGCTCATGCCCGTCCGCTTCCTGGTCGAGAAGCTTCCTGTGCAATGCCAGGGAATCATCGACGCCGATCCTTTTCTGCTCCCGACAAAAAAGTATCCTGCGGATATTTCCGCGGAAGACCAGAAGCGATTGACGCGAGAGATTACTGAAGCGATCAACAGCGACGTGATTCCCGCTTACAAGACCTTCGCCACGTTCCTGCGGACGGAATATGCTCCAGAAGGCCGCACCGCGCTTTCCATCACTTCTCTGCCGGACGGAGGGAAGCGCTACGAAAACGACATCTACGCGCGTACCACCACGCACATGACGCCGGACGAGATTCATCAACTCGGCCTACGCGAGATGGATCGCATTCAGGTCGAGATGACTGCCATCGCCAAGAAGGCAGGATTCGCCGATCTCGCCTCATTTCGGGCGTCGCTTAAAACTAATCCCAAATACATTCCGACTTCTGCCGAGCAAATCCTCGACGACTTCCGGCGCTACATTGCCCAGATGGAGCCGAAACTTCCACAGCTCTTCACTCTGTTTCCTAAATCGCCGGTCACGGTGGAAGCCATACCGGCTTTTCAGGCCGCCGCTGCAACGCACTACGTCACCGGTACACCGGATGGGAAGCGTCCCGGGCGCGTCGTTGTCGCAACTTCCAACTTTGCGGAGCGTTCGCTGATCGACGACGAGTCGACCGCCTACCACGAAGGCATTCCTGGACATCACATGCAGCTATCCGTGCAGCAGCAACTCACCGGGCTGCCGAAGTTCCGGCTGCACGGCCTCGGCTTCAACGCATATATAGAAGGTTGGGCTCTGTACGCAGAGCAACTGGGGAAGGAAGTTGGCTTCTACCAGGATCCGGTTTCGGATTACGGGCGGCTTTCTTCCGAATTGTTTCGTGCGGTCCGTCTCGTGGTCGACACGGGAATCCACTCGAAAGGGTGGACGCGCGATCAGGTTGTCGAATTTTTCCGTAAATCGGGCGCGGTTGACGAACCTACCATCCAGTCAGAAACCGATCGCTACATTGCGTGGCCTGCACAAGCCCTGAGTTACAAGCTGGGCCAACTCAAATTCCGCGAATTACGCGAACGCGCCGAGAAAGAACTCGGCCCCAAGTTTGACATCCGCACCTTCCACGACGAAATGCTCAACGGCGGAACCCTCCCGCTCGATCTCCTCGATGCCCGCACAAATGAATGGATCGCAGAGCAGAAATCAAAATGATGGTGCTGAATGATGATGCTGTCGCCGGCTTCTTCAATTCTTAAGATCTGCTATCTTTCCTCGCAGGACAGTGATTGAGGCCTTCGGCAAAGTGAACACAGTGTCCGGACCTGCAGCTAGAGTAATCGCGACCGGCGGGTGATCCGGATCCGCATGACTGTTTGGGCCGTCGTTGACCCAGACATACTGCTCGCTTCCGAAAGTCACGAAGGTGACCGGGCTGGAAAAGGACGAATTCTGTTTATTCTGGGAGTCTTCAAATTGCACACGTACGGTATGCGAGTTGTTCTCGTCGCGGTTGACCAGCATGATCGACCAATTCCCATCGGGTCGATGCAACGCATACGACGTAACCAGAATATTTCCTTCGGCGTCCTTGATATCAGTGAAGGAAGGAAACATATAATGCACGCCGGAGCGGTGCTGCGCCCACTCCAGGTTGATCATATGAGCCGCGTAGTAGGGCGAAGTGTAGCCTTTGATGTCGTAGTTCTGGTCAGAGACAAAATTCGACCATGACGACCAGCCGAGACAACTGTTTTGAATACCCTGCGGTTGAATCGGCGAATGATAGAAAGCTGCGCCGCCTCCTTCAAAGAAAGAGCCAACATTATCGGCCAGCCACAACGCTGCAAAGATCGTGGTCATGGGTCCGGTGAGCCCGGCAGCCAGGTGATTCTCGGTCACCATCAGCGGCACGTCTTTGGGAACACCATCCTCTCTCCACACCTGCAGGATGTGCTTCATCAACTGAGGCTCAGAGTACAAAGTCTTCCACGTGATGGTGCAGGGCTCGAAGGGATAATGCTCGAAGGAAACGAAAGCCAGATCGGAGATACGGCCGTGCGTCTTCAGATAGTCTACAAAGCGCCCCATCCACGAAATCCGTCCCGCGGCATCAGGCCAGACGCGAATATCTTCGTTGACTCCTTCGAAGACCGGTCCGCCCAGCTTGAGCTTGGGATCGATCTTGTGAATGTCCGCGGCCCATTGAATATAGAGGGCCGCGTAGTCTTCGGGCATGGCATGCTTGCCGTCGGGCTCCTCGCCCATTTCGATGTATCCGATGCGATAGCCGCGCTTCTCAATGTAGGCAATTTGTGCGGCAGCGTCGTCAGGCGTGCCGTAAAGCATGGTGACCGGAATCATTGCGGGAAGATTGTTGGTGAGTCCACTGGTGAAGAAAACGTCGAAGCCGCTGTGCTGGTAGCCGCCGGTGGCGTTTACGTCAGCTGCTGTGTGCCAGGGATCAATCGATGAGGTGCAATAGGTGGTTGGTTTGTCGCCGAGATTCTTCTGGATTTCGGCAAAGGCTCCACTGGAATCTACAATGCCGACGCGAATTTCCTGAATGGCGTACCCTACACAATTGCGGATGTCGTCCGCTCCGTGGAGATCGCAGGTGTTCGACGATTCGGTCATCAGGACGCGCACGTACTGCGTGGCGATAGGCGCGTCGGCAAGCTTCAGATTTACCGTTCCGCCTTGCGCGTTCTTGATTACGCCCGATGCGAAAGCCTTCCATTCGCCATCCGGACCTGCATCAAAGTCGAGGGCGCGTTTTCCTACCCAATACTCGACCTGGTAGGTCGTAGCATACGGGCTTGCCCATGCGATGCGGATCGCGTTCACCGGCTTTTCGGCATTCAAATCCAAGACGACCCATTGCGGGTGCAGGGCGTCGCTTTCCCCGGTGAACTTACTGGTGAGATACGGATTGCTCTTCCAATAGCTGAGATTGGGGCCTTGGAGCGGTCGGTCTCCGCTGGTTGAGAAACCGCGGTGCGGCAGTGCGTAGGAAAGAATGTAGCGTAGCGGTTCTTTGAGATCGCTGCTGCCAGTGAAGTATCCGCTCTTATGCCCCGGATCGCTCCAGCTTCCGTTCTCAGTCCAGTGCCAGGCGGCCATGCGAAGTTCGGAATTGTTGCGATAAGTGATTGGTCCCCAGCCGGCAGAGAGCGATTCCTGAATAATGTGCGGGGTGTAAACCCTATCGATATCGTCATGGGAAAGGACATCGATCGAACTGCCCAGCGCACTGTCGGGATCGAAGGAGTTAATGGCGTGCCCCGGTGTCGCATCGACGTGGACGATTGCCGGATGCGGATCCGAAGTGGATGCCGATTGGGCTGGTGCAGTGGCGCTGTTCACGACAACCGCAAGAATTGCGAACGCAAAAGCAGACGCGCTCAGTAGCTTTCCGGACCAAAGTAGCCGGAGCACCTTTGTGAAGCAGCTATTCTGCATAGTGTTCTTTCACCAGCTCTTGAGTCTTGATTGACGGTCCAGGTTTGACGGTCTTTGCTTGACAGCCCAGGCTTGAAAACCCGGCTTGACAGCCCGTGCAAGACGGAGCAGTATTTATCCCTGTATTAAACGCATTTAATATAGACCATCCCAGGACCAAAGAGGAAGTCATGTTACCTTCCCGCCTCCGCCTTTCAAACTTCCCTCGACTGATTTCATTCGCAAGCATCTTCCTTGCGTTGCTTGCATGGGCGCCGATCGCCATTGCGCAGTCTGCCTACGTACGCGTGAGCCAAGTTGGCTATGAAGCTGGCGCCACGCCTTTTCGTGCATATCTAATGTCCGGGCCGGCGGGCAGCAGAGCGAGTTTCACGGTGGTAGGATCAAAAGGAGCGACTGCATATTCGGGACACGCCGGCGCATTGCTCGGTACTTGGAGTCATAGCGCGAAAGTAAGCTACAACGTCTATGCGCTGGACTTCGCGGTTCCCGGAGGCGACCTCTACACCATTTCAGTGACCGGGCCTGTGACAGCAGAGTCTCCACAGTTCGCCGTGGACGGCGCGGATGCGCTTTATTCCGGCTTGCTCCTGAACACTTTATTTTTTTACGAAACGGAACGCGATGGGGCAAACTTCATCCCCAATGCGCTGCGCACAAAGCCGGGGCACTTGAACGACAAAAATGCTCAGGTTTACGAGACGCCTCGGCTTGATAGTAACGACTTTATTGATAACAAGCCGCCGACTGCGCCATTGGTATCCGCAAACTTGCCGAACATCGACGCGTCGGGCGGATGGTGGGATGCGGGCGACTACATGAAATATGTCGAAACGGTCACCTATACGGCAGCGCTGATGCAGATAGGTGTTCGCGACTTTCCCAACGAGATGGGTGCAGGCGCTCGCATGAATCCACCGGTGCCGCCTGCTTCCGTTTCTTATGCGGGCAATAGCGGTCCGGGAGCACCAGCATCATCCGACTTCAGCGACGAAGCGAAGTTCGGAGTCAACTGGCTGATGAAGATGTGGGACGACCGAACGCGAACTTTGTACTACCAGGTGGACAACAGCCAGGATTGGGATTATTACGGCGAAGGCAGTCCCAGTTCGGCCACGGGCAACTGCGGCGGAAGTTATACCACGCCCTATTGCCTGATCACCGAATACGACATCTGGACTCTGCCGCAAGCGGCCGATACTTTCCGCCAAGCCGGAGATTCGGAACCTTGCGACCCGTACACAACATTCTTCATCTGCAATCGTCCTGCTTTCGTGGCTGGCCCCGCGGGGTCGCCGATCAGTCCGAATCTCGCAGGCCGTTTGGCGGCGGACTTCGCGTTATGCTACCAACTTAACCGTATCACAGACGCTTCTCGAGCGAATCAGTGCCTGAAGAACGCGGAAGATATTTTTGCGCTTGCAGACACCTCGCATAGGGATCCTGCCCCCGGTGTTGGTTCGGGCTCATGCGTTGGTTGTCTACTTACGATTTTTCCCTTCGACGGCTATCCCGAGAACGTGTGGGAAGATGACATGGAGCTTGGCGCCACAGAACTATACTTCGCTCTACAAATGGCTTCGCGATCCGACGGGGACGGCGTGAACCTTCCTTCCGGATTGACGCAAACGGATCCGATGTATTACCTGCAACAGGCGGCGAAGTTTGCCAAGGGCTACATCACAAACGTCTATAACACAGGAGACGCCGACACGCTGAATCTCTACGATGTAAGCGGCCTCGCCCATTTCGAACTGTATCGTGCGTTGGAAATGGCGGGAAATCCCGGCGGCCTGGCGGTGTCGAAAGCGGGCATCCGCAAACAGTTCCTGCGGCAAGTGGATGACGCAATTACTCAAGCCAGCGCGGATGCCTGGGGCTTCGGCTACGGGTGGAGCTACGGCGACACTACCTCGCACGGTGCCGGCTTGTCAGTGATGGCCAGTGAAGCGTATTACCTGACTCAATCCAAGAGCTACGATACCTATTCGCAGAGATGGCTTGCCAACATCCTGGGCACAAATGCGTGGGGATCGTCGTTCATCGTGGGGGATGGAAGCACGTTTCCGAACTGCATCCAGCACCAGGTCGCGAACCTCGCGGGCGCGCTCGATGGAACTTCCGGAGGTACGCCGGTACTTTGGGGCGCCGCAAGCGAAGGTCCGGACGGCTATGCCAGTTCAGGCGTGGTCGGCGGAATGATTCTCTGTCCAGCGAACGGAGTAGACACTTTCAAGAAATTCAATGGAAACGACGGTGTATTCAATGCATCGCAAGTAGTGGTGTACAAGGATAATATGCAGTCGTATAGCACCACCGAACCCGGGATCGATCTTACATCGACGTCATTTCTGATGTGGTCCTGGCGAATGGCTGGGCATCCCAGCTTCTGATGATTGGGGTAATTTAGCTCGTCTTCGCGTTGGGGTCGGAGATTCGAATCGAGAAGTTGACCGTGATTCTGGCTTTGGTCTCGACTGGTTGTCCGTTCTGGAGATAGGGTTTGAAGCGCCACTGGCGCACCGCTTGCTGCGCTGCCGTGGTTAGTACTGCGGGTCCGCTCAGCACGCGCAGATTTTCGATGATGCCGTCTGCGCCGACCACTGCCTGCAACACTACCGAACCCTGCACCCGCATGTGCTGCCCCAGCAGGGGATAGCTTGCATCGATGGTTTGGGTCTGGTGCAATTCTGGAGTGTTTGGAGAAACCGGCTCGTGCTCGGCAGCATTCGTCGGCAGACTAGCCACTGACGCACTAACTTCTGAAGCATGGTTCGAATCGCCGGGGATTTGCACCTTTGCGACGTTGCTTCCGGCATAAACCGTGCGGTGCGTATCGCCCGCCACCACTTCAACGTCCATCGGCGGAAGGACGGTCCGAGTCACGACCGTAGGTGGAACTGCGCTGTTGGCGTCGCTTGAAGCCGGCGCTGCAACCGCAGATTCGGTAGAAGTCTTCGAAGCGCGGTGGTTCTTGACGGCCGCTACCTTCGATACTGGTGCGATGCCGGTTTTGGCTGGCGCAACCGCCAAGGCTTTCACGGCATTTTGCGAAGCCGTAGCGTCGGTTTCGACCGCCTCTTCCGAGCCAAACCAGAAATCGCGGTCCTTTATTAATAGAGCGGCGAGCGTAACCAGCAGAAGAACCAGCGCAATCTGCAGCCGGAACACCTGCTTGGTCGCGAGACGAGCCTGAGGCGTGGCGTGTTCCTTACCCGCACTCAACTCCAACATTTCGCGTCTCTGGATTCCCGCCATACGAACTAGCCTTTAATAAGATGCCGATTATTAGGCACCAACAGGGTGAGGCCAAGGGCTTACGGTGACAATGGCACGATCCGGGAAGGAGTTAGCACGAGAGTGCTATAAGGTGCCATTTTGCGTAGCCATTATCGAAAACTCGCATGGAAATCGCGATTCAATCCGATTTGTGGTGTTTGCTCGACACCAGGAATTGCATGCCGAAGTAACCAAGGAAATAAGTCTGATTATTACGCGCCGGTTCAAGGCTGCGGCCGGCCATGACGAGAAGAATGAGGGACGGACGGATCTTGTAGCGGCCACCGAAGTCTATCGTGGGCTGTACTTCAGAAGGGCGGAACGTTCCCTGGCAATAGAACTCGACGTCTCCTTCAAGCTTAGGAGTGAAATCGTGCCCGACGACCAGGCCGGTGAGCCAGGCGTCTGGACCTTTGTGGACGAACGCATAACCGAGTTCGTAATCCACGTCGACAGGCCCAAGTTTCTTGGAGAATTCGACAGGCAGAAGAAGGGTATCGCTCGCAGGCGTGATCCCGCGGTGGACGGCATCGTTGGGATTGTTAACGAAGAGCTGCGGGAAGACCGAAATGTTGAGACCGGACTCTCCCGCATCGTAGAAGCGCCATTTGACACCGGGATTGGATTGGCCGACACCGAATTCAGTTGGGGATCCGGGGTTGTGGACGCGTAGCCAGGCATTTTCGTAAGTGAGCTGGATGCGTTCACCTATGCCGAAATTGATGTCAACATCGGGGGTGTGCGACACGGACTGATCGCTATACAAGAAGGGCATGTAGCCGACATTGATCTCCCAATTGAGAGGGCCGGGCGTGCCGGGGTCATTCGTGTAATAAGGTGGACCACCCTGTGCGGATGCAGTGGAAGCAACAAACAAGAGGCCGAGGGACAAAATTACAGTACGCAGCATACTATACCAGGAATTCTCCTGGGCTGGAAATGGCCGCGGCGAGATCATTCATGAACATGGCGGCGCGGGCGCCGTCTGCGGCACGGTGATCCGCAGACAGCGTCAACGTCATCATCGGCCGCACCGCAGGCTTGCCTTCGACGGCGACCACGCGGTCGCCAATGCTTCCCACCGCGAGAATTGCCGCTTGTGGGGGGATGATGATGGCGGTGAATTGATCCACGTGATACATGCCAAGATTGCTGATCGTGAAGGTGGCATCGGCAATGTCGGCGGGCCGCAGTTTGCCTGCACGTGCGCGCTCCGCCACATCGCGACGTCGCTGCACGATCTCCGCGAGCGTCGCGATATGCGCGTTGGGGATTACGGCGGCGACTACACCGTCGTTCACCGCAATGGCGACGCCCATGTTCACGTGATTGTGAAGACAAATGCCTTCCGCGGTCCAGCTCGAATTCAACCGTGGATGCTTGAGCAGCACCCGCGCCACCAGCGCGACCAATAGATCCGTATGCGTGATGCGAATTTTGTGTGTGCGCTCGATCTCGCCGGCCAACTTTTCCCGATATTCGTTAAGTGCACTGGCGTCGATTTCACGCGTAACGAAGAAGTGGGGAACGGTGGTCCAGCTTTGCGTAGTGCGTTCGGCCATGAGGCGGCCGAGAGTGCTGGGGACTTCGATATTGCTCGCCGTTGGCGTGCGCGTCGCAGCACTCGATGCGTTTGGCGCGGCAGCCGAAGCTTGCACGTCAGACGCGAGAATCTCACCACCGGGTCCGGAGCCAGCCACAGTGGTGACATCGATGCCTAATTCCTTCGCGAGACGGCGTGCTTTCGGAGAAATTCTCGCGACGGAAACGGGAGAAGGCTCGCTGGTGCTCGCCGCAATTGTTACGGCGGGCGATTCTGTTTTTCCCTGCGATCCGGCCCGCGCTGTCGGCGCGCTCGTTGCTGATTGATTTTCGGTAGGAGGGTTTTCACCGGGAGCGACGATCCATGCAATCGTCTGCCCTACAGGAATGTCGGCTCCGGCCGCTGCCGTAATTCCGGCAAGGATGCCGTCAGCAGGCGCTTCCACCTCGAGTACGGCTTTGTCGGTTTCTACTTCGAGAAGCGGCTCGCCTTTGATAACGCGGTCGCCTTCCTGCTTCCGCCAGGCGATGAGCTTGCCGGTCTCCTGCGCCATCTCGAGGGCGGGCATAACCACACTGAAGGCCATAGTCTTTTTATCCGGGGAAGGGCTCTGCTATGGCCTTCAGTCCGAAACTCCTACCCGCTCAGTTTTTGCGCTGGCCTCAATCATATCCAGCACGCGCGCGCTGGGCGGAGCTTCAGTTTCGCGAGTGGTGGGCAGCGGTCCGTTGACCGTGAAATAATGCGCGCCTGCCACCAATAGTTCTTCCGCCGGGAAGCGTGTGATCACCTCGTGTCCCGTCGGCGTTACTACGATTTCTTCTTCAATGCGCGCCGCGCTCCAGCCGTCAGTCGAAGGCCAGAAGGTTTCGAGCGCGAATACCATGCCCGGTTCAAGTGTCTGTGGATGGTCCAGCGAAACCAGACGCGAGATTACGGGCTTCTCCCAAATCGCAAGCCCGATCCCGTGGCCATATTGCAAGGCGAAGGCGGCCTCTTCATTCGGAAAACCAAAATCCTGTGCCTTAGGCCACACGGCCGCGATTTCCGCGGTATTACGCCCAGGACGAATCAGTTCGATGGCGGCATCCAAGTAATCGCGGCAGCGTTTATACGCATCCACCATGGCGTGCGTACCGTAGCCGACGGTGAAGCAGCGGTAATAGCAAGTGCGATATCCCATGTAGGAATGCAGAATGTCGTAGTAAACCGGATCGCCAGGACGCAGAACGCGGTCTGAAAAAACATGAGGATGCGGATTGCAGCGCTCGCCGGAGATGGCATTCACCGCTTCCACATACTCCGAACCGAGATCGTAGAGAACCTTGCTTACCAGCCCAACCGCTTCGTTTTCACGCATACCCGGTTTCATGGCGCGATAAAGTTCGTCATAGGCGGCATCGACCATCATTGCGGAAGTATTCAGCAACGAAATTTCATCCTGCGTTTTGATGACCCGGGCGTTGGACATGAGTTCCTGGCCATCGACAACCTTAATGCCCTCGCGTTGCAGAGCAAAAAGTACGGGAAGCTCAATGATGTCTATGCCCACTGGTTCTTTGAGCAGGCCGCGCATTTCGAGTTCGATGCGAATTTTCTTGGCGACGTCTTCAGCGCGTCCATGCTCCGGCGACATGGTGCCGCGCAACATGGAAATACCGGGGCGCGAACGTTCCCCGAGCCACGGGCAATTCATCTGATGATGCTTGGCGGCGGAGCCGAAATCCCACAGGATAGGCTCGTCGTTTTGCGGCAGCAGTGTGAAGCGGTTGGCCTTGTCCTGCGCCCACGTGCCAATGTGTGTTGAGGTCAGGTAGCGCACATTGTTCATGTCGAAACAGAGCAGCGCGCCCATCTCGGATTTTCCCAGCAGATCTTTCGCGCGTTGCAAACGCTCTCGACGGAGGCGGTCGAAATCGATTCGTTGTTCCCAATCGACCGCCATGGTTCCATGAGTTTTCAGTGCCATACAAACCTCCAGTATTAACGTAGCGCCGCCGTCTCGGCGGCTCTACAGTTGCTGTCCGACGGTGCGAGGGCGAGACGCCCTCGCACCAGCCGGCAGGATGCCAGCGCTACTCTTTACCGCACAACTTTCTCGCCGCCTCAAATACCGTTTGCTCTGTCGGCACCGTTTCGTCTTCCAGCGGCGGAGAAAACGGAATCGGCACGTGCATCGCGCCCATTCGCTTCACCGGTGCGTCCAGATCGTAGAACGCTCCTTCGGCGATCACAGCCGCAAGTTCCGCAGTGACTCCATAACGGCCATAGCCTTCATCCAGCACAATCACGCGCGAGGTTTTCTTCGCCGAGTCGATCAGCGTCTTTTCATCAAGCGGCCACGTCGTACGCGGGTCGACCACCTCTGCGCTAATGCCATCTTTTTCCAGCAGAATTGCAGCGCCCAGCGCAACCTGAACCATGCTGCTGGTCGCGATTAGAGTGATGTCATCGCCGGCACGCTTCACATCGGCCACGCCCAGTGGAATCGTATAGTCATCCTCCGGAACGGGACCCTTGAGCTTGTACATCATCTTGTCTTCGAAAAAGACCACCGGATTTTCGTCACGAATAGCCGTCTTCAGCAGACCTTTCGCGTCGTAGGGCGTCGAAGGCAAAACTACTTTTAATCCGGGCACATGGCTGAACCATGCGTGCAAGGACTGTGAGTGCTGCGCCGCAGAGCGGCGCGTTGCGCCGAGCGTGGTGCGCATCACCATTGGCACTCTCCAATGCCCGCCTGACATGTAGTGCACTTTCGCGGCCTGGTTCACCATCTGGTCCATCGTCAGCGTGATGAAGTCGCCAAACATGATGTCGACCACAGGCCGCATTCCGGTCATCGCCGCGCCCACGGCTACGCCAGTGAAACCGGCTTCGGAAATCGGAGTGTCCACCACACGTCCAGAGCCGAATTCTTCGACCAATCCAGAAAGAACTTTGAACGGCGTGCCCGCTTCGGCGACATCTTCTCCGAAGATGCAGACGTGCGAGTCGCGACGCATTTCCTCGGCCAGCGCCTCGCGTACCGCCTGAGCAAATGTGAGTTCGCGCTCAGGCATAGACGTGCTTCTCCACTTCGTCGACGCTGGGATACGGCGCCGCAATGGCGAATTTCACCGCCGCCTCCATGGTGGCGCGGACTTCAGAGGTAGTCCGATCGAGAGATGCAGAATCAGCGTGGCCCTGCTCGATCAGCCACTTTGACAAGACTTTGATGGGATCGCGGTCCGTCTTCCAGAGTTGTTCTTCCTGCTTGGAGCGGTAGTATTCGCGATTGATGTCGCCGACGTGATGCCCGCTGTAACGATAGGTGTCGCACTGCAGGAACGCAGGGCCAGTGCCGGCGCGGGCGCGTTTGACCAGTTGCGTCGCGATTGCATTCACGGCGCGGACATCTTGACCATCGACTCTTGCGGCTTCCAGACCAAATGCAGTGGCGCGGCCTAGAATTGTGCCAGCCGTAGTTTCCTGGTAGTGGGTGTACTCGTTGTATTGATTATTTTCGCAGACGTAGATCACAGGCAGCTTCCACAACTGCGCCAGGTTCATCACTTCGTAGAGTGACCCTTGTCCCAGAGCACCTTCTCCGAAAAAGCAAACTGTCACGCGATCTGTACCCAGTGCTTTGGAGGAGAAAGCCGCGCCGGTGGCGATACCCACGCTGCCACCGACGATGGCATTCGCGCCTAGGTTGCCGGTTGCGGGGTCGGCGATGTGCATCGATCCGCCTTTGCCGCGGCAATAGCCGGCTTCTTTTCCCAATAACTCGGCAAACATGCGATCTGGCGCTGCGCCCTTGGCAAGGCAGTGCCCGTGGCCGCGGTGCGTGCTCGTGATGTAGTCGTCGATGCGAAGAGCTTCACAGATTCCCACAGCCACGGCTTCTTCACCGCTATACAAGTGGGCAAGTCCCGGCATGAGCGCGCGCGTGTAAACTTCGTTCACCTGTTCTTCAAAGAGGCGAATGCTTACCATCTGGCGATAGGCGCGCAACCACCTTTCTTTTTCGGCGGCAGTATCATGGCCAGCTTCTGGTTTGGAGGTTGCCGTCGTCATCGCTTCTTACCTCCCGCGGTTACCGGCGTGCTCACCCCCGACATCGCGGCCAGCACATCGAACATGCAGGCGAAATCATATTTCGTCCAGCCCATGCCGCGGGCCGCCGTTAGAATTTCGTTGCTCACCGCGGTCGTCGGCAGAGGCACGTCGAGCTGCCGTCCCAAATCCATCGCGAGGACCATATCCTTCTGCATCATGTTTACGTCGAACCAAGCTTCGTCCGGCTGTTGCAGTACGAAGGGGCCGCGGTATTGAATCATGGGCGATGCGACGGCGCTGTGCGTGAGCACATCGACGGCAACTTCGCGCGCGATGCCACTCTTCTCCGCCAGCAGGACGCCCTCGGAAAACGCAAGCATCTGCACCGCCAGACTCAGGTTGATCGCAATTTTCATCGAAAGGGCGAGGCCGTTGTCGCCAACGTGCGTGACCTTGGGACCAATATCGAGCAGCAGCGGCTTTACTTTCTCAAATGTCTCGCGACGGCCGCCAACCATCACCGACAGCTTTCCTTCCTGCAACGTAATCACGCTGCCGGAGACGGGAGAGTCGACCATATCCGCGCCTTTTTCCCTCACCTTCGCGGCCAGCGCACGGCTTACGTCCGGACTCACCGTACTCATATCAATGAAAATCTTGCCAGCGCTCAAGCCCGCCAGCATTCCGTCGGGACCTTCGGTGATGGAAGCGATGGCGGCGGAGTTGGTCACCATGGCGAAGATGAAGTCGGAAGCGCTGGCGACCGCGCGTGGTGAGTCGGCCCACTGCATGCCCTTTTCAACCAACCACTGCGCTTTGGAGCGTGTGCGGTTATAGCCGGTGACGGTGTGACCCCTACTGAGCAGCCGGTTGACCATCTGGCTGCCCATGACTCCTAAACCGATGAACCCGAGTTTTGCCATCCGCCCTCGAACCTCCGAAATTTACTACGGCAAATTGTTATGCAGTGAACGTCAGGCGGTAATCTTGGAACCGGCCTGCGCCGGTTTCGCGGAAGACCTGCCGCCGAAAGAGACCTGCGAATCCTGCCGCACCTGCTCGAGATGAGAACGCATCGCACCTTGAGCCATCTCGGGATCATGCCGTTCCACAGCCTCAAGAATTCGCTTGTGATGAATCTGTCCGCGCTGTGGTCCGCCTTCGACGTTAAAGATTTTCATCCGTTGCTCACGCAGTAGTCCAACGATGGAATCGATGAGCGAAAGAATCAGCGGATTGGCAACAGCCTCAGCCAGAGCGAGATGGAAGTCGAGATCGGCTTCAATGTAGGCTTCGGGATCTTTCTGTGCGCGATCCATCACAGCAACCGCTTCCCGCATGGCTACGAGCTCGGGTTCCTGAATTCGTGTCGCAGCCAGCGCGGCAATTCCCGGTTCTAGAATCAAGCGCAGCTCCGCCAGATGCGGCGCACCTTCTTGCTGGCCAATCTTTATCATGAGGTCGAACGATTGACGCGCCGCCTGGGAGGTTCCGTCCGTAATAAAAGTGCCGCGGCCCGAGTAGGCCTCGACCAAACCTTTTTCGCGAAGCGCCTTGACCGCCTCGCGCACCGCAGTCCGGCTCACGCCAAGACGTTGCGCCAAATCTCTTTCGGCGGGAAGTTGATCGCCGGGTTTGAGGGAACCATTAAGGACGGAATCTTCTATCTGCTGGACGATTTGCTCGTATAGGCGCGAAGTTCGCACGACTTTGTACACAGGGTTATCTCCCGCACGAAGCGCTGGTTTGGGGGAACCAACGATGGTCCGGCTACTATACCGCAGGCCCAGCGATTGCGTCGGGGCTACTGCGGGTTGAGCGTGCGTGAAGGGCATCAACGGTCTTTTGGTATAGTGGTATGACACCTAGAACGATACTCCTGTGCTTTACAGAATGCAAGCGCTCTTCAGGGACGCCATCACACCCCGCATTTACTGATAAATTATTGTCTCGCGGACCTTTACCAACTTGACCCTTTAGACCCGCCCATCCAAGTGAAATCGGAGAATTAACTTGACTTCATTCGGTTAGCGATGGTATGGCTGTCGGACCAGAAAACGGAGGAAGTTTCAATGACATTCCGAGCCGCCATGTCTGCGGGTCATAGGTCGAAGGCAGTCATCCCTGTATTTGTTGTTGTTCTTGCCTTAGGTCTGATTTCTCTGCCCGCGTTGGCCCAGTCCGCCACCGGACGCGTGCTGGGCAGCATTACCGACCAGAGCGGCGCCTCCGTTGCTAACGCAACTGTAGTGGTCACCGATACGCAGCGGGGCACTACGCGAACCCTCACTACCGATGCGTCCGGCGATTACGTGGTCGCCGACCTGATTCCGGGAATTTACAAGATTCACGTCGAGGGCAAGGGCTTCAAGTCCGTGGAGCGGCTTAACGTCGGCGTCGAGGTCGCGACCGATGTTCGCGTAGATTTCACTCTCCAGCCGGGAAACGTTTCCGAAGTCGTCACCGTGTCCGAAGATGTTCCCCTGATCAACACAACCTCCGCCACTCTGGGAGGTACGCTGAGCAATGCTGAGATTAACGACCTGCCATTGAACGGCCGCAACTACGAAAACCTGCTACAACTCCGGCCTGGAGTCGTGCGATATCCCGGCGGCGGATTTTCCACCACCAGCGCCAACGGCTTGCGTGCGGAAGACAATGCCTATTTCGTTGAGGGCCTGTTCAACAGCGAGCCTTACTCCGGACAGGCAATTATTAATGGATCAGGAATCGCCGGAGACTCAGCGACCATTCTGCCCATCGATGCGATTCAAGAGTTCAATCTGCAGCAAAATCCGCCAGCCGAGTACGGCTGGAAACCCGGAGCGATCGTCAACGTTGGCCTGAAATCCGGCACCAACAAAGTGCATGGGACCGCGTTTGGTTTTGGCCGCGATGGAGTCATGGACGCGCGCAACTATTTCAATGCCGACCCCAATCCAAAATTAATGCGCACTTTGGAGCAGTTTGGCGGCAGCTTGGGCGGGGCGTTCATCAAGGACAAAGCGTTTTTCTTTGGCGCGTACGAGGGCCAGCGCTATAACGTGGGCAACTCATATGGTGGGGTCACGAGTCCCTCGATGGTGCACATGGCGCCGAATGGAACTTGTTCGTTCGGTTTTGCCGGCGACTGCGCCGATAGCATTCCCGACGTGATCGCCGATATCACGGAACCGGCTGCAGTATCGTCTGGGGTCATCGTTAGTCCTGCGAGCCTGCTCATTGCAGGTTGCTCGGCTTCCGGCGCCTCAGTAACTTGCAATGGCACAGGATTTCCCACGAACAACGCTCAGAACATCAATATTACGAACGGATTTAATAACATCGTCCACGTTGACAACGTTGTCGCCAAGGTGGACTACAAGTTGAACGAGAACAACAGCATCAGCGGAACCTACTTCTTCGGAAATAACTCTGGCACCGTCGAAGACTTTCCTGAACTGCAGCAGAAATGGCTCTCCGATATTCATACTCGAGCGCAGGTGGTGGGCGGCAGCTGGATTTGGACTCCTAGTGCCCGCGTCGTAAACGAGGCGCGCTTTGGTTACAACCGGCTGTACCAGCCGACTTTGCCAGGCGATCTGGATACACCCGCTTCAGCGTACGGTTTGGATACGGGCGTAACTGGACCTGAAACTGGTGGTTTGCCGCGGATCGGTTTTGGTGGCTACTTTTTCCCCGGGCTCGGTGGTTTCAAGTGGCCAAAGTTCCAGGGCCCCGATTCGATTACGCAGTTTGTGGATCACATCGATTACACCGTCGGTAAACACGCTCTAAAATTCGGTGGCGAACTCCACTACAACGATGTGAGGAATGCGGCGTACGGCAACGCCCGCGGCAGCATCACATTCCTGGGCGGCGTTGCCAGTCCTGGCCCCCCTCCTGCCAATGCACCTCCACCTTCGACCCCGCTCGAAGACTTCTTTGCGGGTGCGCCTTTCAAATCGTCAGTAACGGTGGGAAATCCGACGCTGCAGCTGCACAACTGGGCCTATGCAGGATTCATCCAAGACGACTGGCGGGCCACCAGGAATCTGACGATCAACTTCGGCGTCCGCTACGAATTCAGCAGCGTGCCGCAAGAAGCACACGATCTGCTGGGCAACTTCGATCCAAATGTTGGTTTGGTGCAGGTCGGCCATCAGATCAGCAGCCTCTACAATCCGGACCACAAGAACTTCGGTCCCCGCTTTGGCTTCGCTTGGGATGTTGCCGGCAATGGGCGGACGGTGCTGCGTGGCGGTGGCGGATTGATCTACGAGACCGTGAACTGGCAGTCGTTCGTAGCTTTCAACAACGCTTTCGGTCCCGGCAGTGTTCCCACCGGAGCTCCAATCGATGCTGCGGGAGATACATCCGGTGGCACGATTACCACGGGCAACGTCACCGTAAAAAACTTCCTGAACTATCCAGCAACCTGGGACGCTGCCAACGGGCCGCTCTACGGCAGCAGCACAGTCAACTGCTACAAGAGTCCGTGCCCAATCATGACCGTTGACCGGGGCCTCACAACGCCTTACGTGTGGAACTGGACGCTAAACATTCAGCATGCCTTCACCTCCAATCTCTCCATCGAAGCGGCCTACGTAGGCAATCACGGGTCGAACCTGACAGGAATTCGTGATATTAACCAGCCGCCGGTGGGTTCGGGATGGGGCACGGGGCCAACGGGTGAAATCACTCTGTGTCTCGCCAGCGCTCCGCTCTATGACAACTGTGTTGTCGACAACAATAACGGTGAGCAGACCAATCAACCCTTCTTCTCGAAGTTTCCCTACCTTGCAAACATCTTTCAGATGGGCAACGTCTACCGGTCTAACTACGACGGATTGCAAGTCACGCTGAACGCTCGCAACTATCACGGTCTTAGCATGGTGGCGGGCTACACGTATGCGCACGCGCTCGATGATGTGGGCGCGAATTGGGATTTCGGATACGGCTCCGGTCTGCCGCAGAATGCTCACAACCCTGCGGCTGAATACGCCAACAGCGACTTCGACATGCGGCATCGCCTCACGGTTTCACTTACCTACGCGATTCCCGGACGGAAAGGCTTCGGGCAACTGAGGGAAGGTTGGGAATTAAACTCGATTATCACCGTGGAGAGCCCGCAGTACTGGGGGCCAATGGACGAGGGAACCGATGCAGCCGGCGTTGGCCCACTGCCGGTCAGCCCGCCCGCCAATACTCCGATTCGTTGGAGTTTTTACGGCAAGACCTCGGACTTCAAATCTCAGAAGGGAGTTGGGATTCCATACTTCTCCGGTGCATCGAACCCGGCTTGCACCACGCAGGCGTTGGCCGTAGATGGAGGAACAGCGGGAGCTTCCACGGCGTCTCTGAATCTGTTTGGCTGTTACGCCAACGGCAGCTCCGTCATGATTCCTCCGCCGCTGGGCCAGTTTGGAAACATGAGCCGGAATATGTTTGAGGATACTGGCTTCAGAAATCTCGATTTCTCCCTGGCCAAGAATTTCCACTTTGGAGAAACCATGCGCCTCCAGGCCCGCGCCGAGTTCTTCAACATTTTCAACCATCCCAACTTCGCCAACCCTTACGGCGGGCAGAATGGATTTGGCTTAAACGATCCGTCGGTTCGTCCTTTCGGTTGCGGCTGCGCCACACCGGACATCGCTGCCGCCAACCCCGCCGTCGGTTCAGGCGGACCCCGCTCCATCCAGTTGGGATTGAAGTTTACGTTCTAGGTATGGGTCATATTTGTTCCGATTGAACGAAAGGGCCGGACGCAATTCCATCCGGCTTTTCGTTTGTTGGAAGTCCATGTCATTTCGAAATGTAAAAGAGAAAAAGGCCACATTATGAAAATAGGAAATCAGTTTTATTCTGCAGTTCTTCCGTTGCTATTCATCGCACTCATTTCTGCCCGCTCTTTGGCACAAAACGAACCGCGCCGTGAGCGCACCATCGACGAAATCAGAGTCGAAGCCATTCACCGTGCCGAAGTCGGCCAGTATCCGCTGATCGGGCTCGATCCCGGCGACGTGAAAGAAGCGTTCGAAAGCATCCACACCGCCGACAAAGATGAGTGGGCCGCCGGATTCATGCACGTTGCCGACCGCTACTTTAATGAAGCGAAGTCGCTGGAGAAATCAGATCCCACCAAAGCCAATGCCGATTACATCCGCGCGTGGAGGCTTTACTCGTTCGGACGCTGGCCCATTCCTGCGTCTCCGGGCAAGCAGCGCTCGTATGAAAAAGCCATCGAAGCTTTTCGCGCGCACGCGCGCTTCTTCGATCCTCCGCTCGAAGTTGTACACATTCCTTTCGAAGGCAAGGAAATCATCGGCTATCTTCGCGTGCCGAAAAATGCCAAGGGACCGGTGCCGCTGGTGATCGCAGTAAACGGCCTCGACAGCCGCAAAGAAGACCTGACCGAAAGCTTCGGTGCGATTCTACCTTTCGGAATTGCTGTTCTCGCCGTTGATGGTCCCGGCACCGGGCAGAATCCGGTGAAGGTGAGTGAAATAGCCGATCGCATGTTGTCGAAGGTGATCGACTACGCGCAATCGCGGCCGGAGATCGACAAGAACCGCATCGCAATGCATGGCGTGAGTTGGGGCGCGTATTGGGCGACGAAGATGGCAATCGTCGAACACGCGCGTCTGCGCGGCTGCAGCGCGCAGTCACCGCCGGTGGACAAGTTCTTCCAGAAAGAATTCCTGATGAACTCGCTGATGGGAAATCGCGAATATTTGTTCGATCAGGTGCCCGCGCTCATGAGCATTCTCGATGGCGTGCACACGCTGGATGAGATGGGCGATTTCCTGCCGAAGCTCTCGCTGGTTAAACAAGGACTGCTTGGCCAGCCCATGGCGCCTATGCTAATTCTCGCGGGTGTTCTCGACACGCAGGTTCCCATCGACGACGAATACCTGCTGCTGAGCAAGGGCGATGTGCCGAAAGAAGCCTGGATCAATCCTCGCGGCGGGCACCTAGGCCGGCAGGTTGGCGTCTGGCCCGATCCGCGGATTTTCAAAGAAGTGATTATTCCGTGGCTGGTGAAAACGCTGCAGGCTCCCACGAATTAAAAGCTATGTCTTATGCGGGTCGGGAAGGGCACAACTTCAGTCGCGCCACCCAGACCCATTAAAGACGCGGGCTTTAGCTCCTGAGGAAGCGCCGGCCCATCTAAGCCGGCACCGGCGGATTTTTCCTGCCCTGCTTCACCTTTACCGGATCGAGGAAAGGCATCATGCCCCGCAAGCGCTCGCCTACGCGCTCGATCGGGTGTTCCTGCTCACGCTGGCGAGTGGCTTCAAACCACTGGCGCCCCGATTCGTTTTCGGCAATCCAATTCCGAGCGAAAGTTCCGTCCTGGATCTCCTTCAGCATTTGCCGCATCACCTTTCTGGTCTCGTCGGTGACGATCCGCGGGCCGCCAGTGTAGTCGCCATGCTCCGCGGTGTCGCTGATGGAATAGCGCATGTAGTTGAGACCGCCGCGGTACATCAGGTCCACAATTAGCTTCAGTTCGTGCAGACACTCAAAATAAGCAATCTCGGGCTGGTAGCCCGCTTCCACCAGCGTTTCAAAGCCCGCCTTCACCAGAGCACTGGCTCCGCCGCACAGCACGGCCTGTTCACCGAACAGATCGGTCTCGGTTTCCTCCGTGAATGTCGTCTCGATCACACCGGCGCGCGTCCCGCCAATTGCCTTGGCATACGAGAGTGCAAGCTTCTTTGCGTTTCCGCTAGCATCTTGATGCACGGCCAGGAGTGCAGGTGTGCCTCCACCTTCGACGAACACCTCACGCACGCGATGCCCGGGCGCCTTCGGCGCAACCATGGAGACATCGATGTCGGCCGGAGGGGTAATGGTTCCGTATCGAATGTTGAAGCCGTGGGCAAACATCAAAGTTTTCCCCTTCGACAAATGCGGAGCAATATCCCGCTTGTAGACCGCAGACTGCGCCGTATCAGGCACAAGAATCATGATGACGTCGGCCCACGCGGCAGCATCAGCAACGGAATTAACCGTTAGCCCCGCAGCTTGCGCTTTTACCCTCGATTCGCTCGTTGGCGGAAGTCCGATACGCACCTCGACGCCGCTGTCTTTCAGGTTGAGAGCATGAGCGTGTCCCTGCGAGCCGTAGCCGATAATCGCGACCTTCTTCCCGCGAATCAGTGACAGATCAGCCGCGTCTTCGTGATACATGGTTGCCATGAGTATTCCTTTCGAATAAGAGCTGGATTACGTTTTATACCGACTGCGAGAGATCGTCGTCAGCCATCGTCTGCTCCGGCGCTTCCTGCGAGGATAACGCGGCGAAAGCCTTATTTCCACGCCGCATCGCGACGATTCCGGTGCGCACCATTTCGAGAACGCCGTAAGGACGGAGCACTTCCAGCAGTCCGTCGATCTTGTCTTCGTCACCCGTGATTTCGATAATCAGAGACTCAGGCGCAACATCCACCACGCGCGCCCGAAAAACGCTCGCCAGTTCCAATACGTGGGAGCGCGCTCCATGCGTGGCTGAAACTTTGATCATTGCCAGGTCGCGCACAATCGCCGGCACGGTTGTGATGTTTTCGACCAGCAATACATTCACCAGCTTGTACAGGTTGGCTTCGATGCGGCGCGCCTGATCATGATCGGCATCGACGGTAATGGTCATGCGCGACACTTCCGGCTTTTCCGTGCGCCCCACAGTGAGTGAGTCAATATTGAAAGCCCGGCGGCGAAACAGCGACGCCACGCGAGTCAGCACGCCTGGTTTATTTTCGACGTACACCACGAATGTGTTCAGCATATTGAGTTCGTCATTAGGTTATTCGTCGGCTGCGGTCTCCACAATCGGACTCGGACGCCGAATCATCTCATGTAACGCCGCGCCCGCCGCCACCATTGGATAAACCGTATCTTCCTGCTCAACCTGGAAATTAATCAGCACCGGACCATCATGCTGGCGGGCCGATTGCACCGCGGGAACGACTTGCGAACGCTCGGTGACGGTCGCGTTTCGAATGCCGTAAGCCGCGGCGACTTTGGCAAAGTCCGGATTCAGCAATGGGGTAGCCTGGTAATTGCGCTCATAAAAGAACTCCTGCCACTGCCGCACCATTCCCAAAAAGCCGTTGTTGATAATCGCAATATTGATCTTCAAATTTTCCTGCACGATGGTCGCGAGTTCACACATGGTCATCTGAAAACCACCATCCCCCACAATGGCCCAAACCTCGGCCTCAGGCCGCGCGACCTTCGCTCCAATCGCCGCAGGCAGAGCAAATCCCATCGTCCCCAAGCCGCCGGAGGTTATCAGCGAACGCGGCTCCTCGTGCTTGTAATATTGCGCCTCCCACATCTGGTGCTGGCCAACATCGGTCACCACCACGGCATTGCCTCCGCGCGTCTGGTGCCAGAGGTCGTTGATCACGTGCGCGGCATAGAGATGGCCGCTATCCGGCAGGTTCTGAATATCGCGGACCGCGGAGTCGCCTTTCAAACCATCGATAAGATCTAGCCACTCACTGCGATCGATGGATTCGATCTTCGGCAACATCGCCTGCAGAACTTCCCGCAGATCGCCCACCAGCGCGACATCGACCTTTACATTCTTATTGATCTCGCAGGGATCGATCTCTACATGAATCTTCTTGGCGTTGGGCGCATAGGTTTTCAGGGTGCCGGTGACGCGGTCGTCAAAGCGCATGCCAAGCGCGATCAGCAGGTCGGCCTCCTGAATGGTGTGGTTCACCCAAGCCTCGCCGTGCATTCCCATCATGCCCAGGTTGAGTGGATGCGAAGCTGGCAATGCTCCCAGGCCGAGCAGAGTAAGAGCCACCGGAATACCGGCACGCTCCGCTAAATCGCGAACTTCGCGGATTGCTCCAGAGACGATAGCGCCATGACCCAGCAGGATTACGGGCCGCTTGGAGCTATGAATCAACTCCAGCGCCTTTTCATATTCCTTTGGAGCAGGAGAGAGATCAGGACGATACCCGGGCAATTGCGGCTTCGCCGCCTCCCAGTCAAACTCGCAGGAAGCCTGCTGCGCATCCTTAGTTATATCCACGAGAACCGGCCCGGGACGGCCTGAGCGGGCAACATAAAACGCTTCGCGCATGGTCTGCGCCAGTTCGTCGGCTCGCGTCACCAAGTAATTATGCTTAGTGATGGGCAAAGTGATGCCCGTGATGTCGGTTTCCTGAAAGGCATCGGAGCCGATCAACTTGCTGCCCACCTGGCCGGTGATGCAAACGATCGGGGATGAATCCATCATGGCGGTGGCGATGCCGGTTACCATATTAGTGGCGCCCGGTCCGGAGGTCGCTACAGCAACTCCCACTCGTCCGCTCGCTCGCGCGTATCCGTCCGCCATGTGCGTTGCGCCCTGCTCGTGCCGCACCAGAACGTGATGGATCTTGCTGTACTTCAGGGCATCGTAAGCGGGCAGGATGGCGCCGCCGGGATATCCGAAGACATGGGTTACGCCTTCATGCTCGATGCATTCCCAAAGAATCTGCGCTCCAGTTTTCGTCATAGTTCCAATTCCTCTGACTGAATGCTGATTGCTGTACCAAGTCTAACTTGTCTCGGCAGGCAGGCGGTTAACCTTTTTGCTGTCAACGGAGTAGTGATAGAGATTGTATCTGTACTAGCTCCGCGTGGCATCAATGCTGGGCATCAGTTTCTTGAATGCAACCGACGTACGCCACGCCGGGCGGGCTGTTTCATCTCTCTGCCACGGAGCGTTGAGAATTCACAGCGTATAATCGCCCCCAAGATTAAGAAGACACGGGACTGATGACAAAGACGAAACTGTGGACCTCCGACGACGAACTTTTCGCCATCGTGCAGCGCGAACTCTTCACCTGCGTGGTGGGCGATGTCATGGACAAACTGGAGTTGCAGCACCAATTCTTGCCGCCACAGATTCAGCCTCTTTGGCAGGATATGGTGGTGATCGGTCGCGCGATGCCGGTGCTCGCCGTGGATGTATTTACCGAAAGGATCGCCGACAGCGCCAATAAATTAATGAACAAATCGTTTGGCCTGATGTTGGAAGCGCTCGACGACCTTCGCTCCAATGAGGTTTATGTCAACACCGGCTCTTCGCCGCGCAATGCGCTTTGGGGAGAACTCATGAGCACGCGAGCCCGCAAGCTAGGCAGCCCGGGCGCGGTGCTGAACGGCTACGTACGAGATACCAAGGCCATCCTGCAGATGGGTTTTCCGACCTTCGGATTTGGCTCTTACGGGCAAGACTCAGCCCCGCGCTACAAGGTGGTCGACTTCCGTATTCCGGTTGAGATTGGAGCTGTGCGCGTCCGCCCGGGCGACATTATTTTCGGTGACATCGACGGAGTCTTGTTGGTTCCCGTCGAAGCTGAAGTTGAGGTCTTCACACGCGCTCTCGAAAAGGCTCGTGGCGAAAAGCTGGTGCGCAAGGCGATTGAAGAAGGTAGCAGTGCTGTGGAAGCGTTTGAGAAGTACGGAATCATGTAAAAATGGGGACTCGTTTGTGAGTGCACGCCTTGTGAATCCGCCGTCTCGAGCACAGCAGATACACGGTTTTCTCCCCAAAAATAATTTACAGGCTTGGATTGCGTGGCGTCCCGACGAACTCCTGATGCTCTCCGGGTATTTCCCTTTCTGGGGAGCTTCGCTACTGATTTACTTCGCGGATGCCGAGCCCGTTCTCTTTATTCCACAGATTGAACCTACAGATCACATTCCTGCGGGGTTGCGGGTGCAGGAATATCCTTGGGGCGATCTCCAGTGTGCAGATCCATATTCTGTTCTGGTGTCGGCTGTTGGAAATGAACTGGTCAAGGCAAAGATCAAAGCCGAAGATGTTGGAATGAATCCTAGTGCGGCGCGAACGTCGCTGCCGATTCAAGCTGCCGAACAAATTCCCATGCCTGAGGGTTTTGCCGGGCTGCTGTCGACGCTATCTGCAAAGACAACCCCAGCGTGCCACGCGGCCTTTGCTGATCTCTATCTAAGAAAAACTCCGGAAGAAGTCGCCGCAATCCGGCTCGCAAACCGAGTTGCAAATATTGGCCTGCAAGCTTTCTTTGGAAATTTGCAGCCGGGAATTTCGGAAGCAGAAGTTGCCGCAGCGGTTGAGTCGGCTATCTACCGGGAGATCGGCCGCGACGGCATATTTCATTCGCGAGGCTGGGCCATGGTACAGTCCGGGCCGAACAGCGCCTGCGCAGGGCGATTCAATCGCTCGACCGGACGACGATTGGAAGGTGGCGATCTGGTTTTGATCGAATTGGCAACCTGCGTCAACGGGTATTGGAGCGATCTCACCCGCACCGCCGCCGTGGGCTCTCCAAAGCCAGCAGTCGAGGAGATACTCGCCATCGTTGTAAACGCGCAACAAACCGCGATCGATGGCATCTGCCCGGGTATATCCGCGGGCGATATCGATGCATTGGCGAGAGATAAGATCGCGGCCGCAGGGCTCTCATCTTATTTCACGCATCACACCGGCCACCACGTAGGCTTCCGCTATCATGATCCGGGATTTCTGATTCTCCCCGGGGAATCCTCGATTCTTGAGCCGGGCATGGTGGTCACGATTGAGCCGGGAGTGTACGTTCCAGAACGCGGTGCTGGCGCGCGGATTGAGGACAATGTGCTGGTCACCGAATCCGGTCACGAAGTGCTATCCCGAATCGAAGAGAGCCAGTTCTCATGATCAGCATCGATCTTTCCGGCAAGACGATTCTCATCACTGGAGCTTTGGGTGCGATCGCCGAGCACATGGTGCGAAGGCTGGCGGCAAGCGGCGCGACGTTAGTGCTGACGGACATTAGAGGGAAAGAACAAGCGGGGCAGATGCTCGACGATTGGCAGATTCCGCCTTCGTCGTATCTTTATGTTGCCGCCGATATCACAGATTCCAGCCAAGTCGATCGGGTTGTGAACTCAGCCTTCGAAAAATTCCCCGGCATGGATACGGTTCTCGGCCATGCCGGCGGCTGCGGGCTGCATCCCTTCGCCGGCACATCGGAAGCCGACTACGAGCGTATCTTCCGCTTCAACTATTTTGCGCAAACTTACCTGGCGCGGGCGGCGCTCGCGCAATGGATGCAACGGAAGATTGCCGGCCACCTGATTTTCACGTCTTCTTATGTAGCTCGCATGCCGCACACGCAAATCCCCGCGTACTCTTCGGCCAAAGCTGCGCTGGAAAATTTAGCCCACAGTCTTGCCCTCGAATACGCGCTCACCGGCATTCGAGTGAATGTGGTATCGCCCGGAAATGTCGCCGCCGGCAGCTCGTTGAAGGTTTTCGAAGAAGATCCCGCCTACCGGGATTTCGTCCTGCGGGTTTCACTAGGCAGAAGAAACAGTCCCGAATCGATCGCGGATGCGTTTGTTTTTCTTTGCTCGCCTCTTGCTGCCGAGATTAACGGACAAATTCTCAGCCCCGATTACGGCGCAGGCATTGGGAACCGCCTATGAAGATTGGCCTCGGCCTGTATCGCCACATGCTCACGCGCGACTATTACGACTTCGCGCGCCAGGCGGGTTGTACCCACGTCGTGGTTCACCTGGTCGATTACTTCAATCAAGGCCCAGCGAATCCGCGCAACAATCAGCCCACCGGATCAAAATACGAGCCCTGGGGAGTTGCAGGCGATCCCGAGCAGCTTTGGACGGTCACAGAACTTGTGACCCTGCGCAAGCAAATTGAAGACGCCGGCCTAATCCTGGCCGCGATCGAGAACCTTGATCCCGCGCACTGGCACGACATTCTGCTCGATGGCCCGCAGCGTCCCCAACAAATCGAGAAAGTGAAGACCACTATTCGCCGCATGGGCGAGGCCGGCATCCCGGTGCTCGGCTACAACTTCAGTCTGGCTGGGGTTTGCGGTCGTGTGACCGCTTCTTTAGGCCGCGGGCACGCGGTCACCGTAGGAATGGATGGTCCCGCTGAAGACGTGCCGATTCCGAATGGCATGATCTGGAATATGATCTACGATCGCAACGCGCCCGACGGTGCACTGCCATCGATTTCGCACGAGGAACTCTGGCGCCGCCTGCAAAGATTTCTGGAGGACGTGATTCCCGTGGCCGAGCAGTCAGGCGTGCGGCTCGCGGCTCATCCCGACGATCCTCCCATGGCCACAATGCGGCAGCAGCCGCGGCTGGTCTACCAGCCTCACATGTATCAAACGCTGATTGATCTGGCTCCGAGCCGCAGTAATGCTCTTGAGCTGTGCGTGGGAACACTCGCTGAAATGACCGAAGGCGATATTTACGATGCGGTGGATCGATACAGCAAACAGGGAAGGATCGCTTACATTCATCTTCGCAACGTCGTCGGCAAGGTTCCGCATTATCGCGAAACTTTTATCGACGAGGGCGACGTGGATATGATTCGTATTCTCGCGATCTTGCATCGCAACCACTTTGATGGCGTGGTTATTCCAGACCACACTCCGCAGATGACCTGTTCCGCGCCGTGGCACGCCGGCATGGCGCACACTCTCGGTTTTATGCTGGCCGCGAAGGCTGTGCTTCAATCGTCTCAGAAGTGCAGTGCGGAGCTATCGGCTGGTCATGGAGATAAGTAGCTGAATCCTTCATCTTCATCTGCCGCATCCCATTCGCGTACTCCTCTCGTCATTGCAGCCAGCGTCTCGACTCTTGGCGGTCTGTTATTCGGGTATGACAACATCGTCATCAGTGGTGCGATCGGATTCTTAAGCCGGTTGTTTCATCTGGATGCAGCCGGAATCGGCTGGGCCGCCGGGTGTGCGCTGGTTGGATGCATCGCAGGATGTGCCGCAGCGGGCGCCGTCGCAGATTATCTAGGAAAGAAGAAAGGTCTCGCGCTCTGCGCCTTATGCTTCGCGCTCTCATCGGTCGGCATGCTCTTTGCAGGAAATCTTCACCAATTTGTTTTGTGGCGGCTGATCGGCGGCGTAGGCATTGGCGCAGCATCGGTAATTTCTCCGAACTACATTGCTGAGATCGCTCCCACGCGCGTTCGCGGACGCTGCGTCACGCTCTATCAACTCGGCATTGTGGTGGGAATTCTCGCCGCCGTCTTCATCAACATGCTCATTCAGCGCTTGGGCGATGAGGCGTGGAACATTTCCACCGGCTGGCGCTGGATGTTCTTCGCTGGCGTTGTGCCGGCGATTCTCTTCGGAATAATGATTCTGCCTGCGGTCGAGAGCCCGCGCTGGTTGATGAAGATGGGCCGGCGAGAGCAGGCCAGCGGCGTACTCACAAAAATCAACGGCGCAGATGCCGCGCGGAGCGAAGCCATCGAAATCGAAAGCTCGCTTGCCAACGAAGACGGCCATATCTCGGAGCTGTTCACCACCTTCCGGCGTCCCTTGCTGCTTGGTATTATGCTGGCGGGTTTGCAGCAGATCAGCGGTATCACTCCGCTCTTTTCTTTTTTGCCTGAGATTTTTCGCAGCGCTGGAACCGCGACCAGCAGCGCATTTTCCCAGTCCGTTTTGGTGAGCCTCGTAAATCTTTTGTTTACTCTTTTCGCTCTTTGGCTGGTGGACCGCGCCGGGCGCAAAACCCTGATCCTCGCCGGAACTACCGTGCAATTCATCTCGTTCGCGTTGGTCGGCTGGTCTTATCATGTTCACGGTAGTGGCCTGGCGGTTTTGATTCTGGTGATGAGCTTCGTCGCTGGCCACGCTTTCGGCAACGGTGTGGCCTGCTGGGTCGTCATCTCAGAGATTTACCCTACCAAAGTTCGCGGACGAGGAATGTCCATCGCCACGACTGCGCTATGGCTGGTGGGGTACTTGGGCAACCAGATGTTCCCCCTCATGCAAAAACACTTGGGACCGGACGGAACTTTCTGGTGTTTCAGCGCCGGAGCGTTCTTAACCATTATTCTGGTCGGCTGGTTGATTCCCGAAACTAAAGGCCGCTCACTCGAAGAGATCACGAATTTGTGGACGGAAGGTAAGATCGAGGTATGAAGGAGACTTGGCGATGGTTCGGGCCGGATGATCCGGTTCCTCTCGATCACATCAAGCAAGCCGGGGCCACCGGAATCGTCTCCGCACTGCACCATCTCTATCGCGGAGAAGCATGGCCGTTGGATGAGGTGATCAAGCGCAGGGACGAAATTCTCGCGGCTGGATTTGCCTGGTCAGTGGTGGAAAGCATTCCAATCCACAATTCCATCAAGCTTCGATCGGCATCGCATGCTCATTTCATCGGAGCATGGAAGCAAACCCTAGCCGCGGTTGCAAAGGCGGGCGTGGAAGTTGTCTGCTTTAACTTCATGCCGGTCGTGGACTGGACGCGGACGGACCCGCAATGGCGTCTACCGACTTCAGGCTACGCTTTGCGTTTTGACGCGGTAGATTTTGCGGCGTACGACCTCTTTATTCTCGAGCGCAAAGGCGCCGAGGCCGATTATTCCGAAGAGCGTGCTAAGGCAGCGCACAATCGCTTCCAGTCTATGCCGCAGTCGCGCAAAGATGATCTGGAACAGACAATTATTACCGGACTCCCCGGCGCCGAAGCGTCGTACAACCGCGAGACGATTCGCGGCTTGATCGCTGAATATCACGGAATGACCGCTGGAGAATTGCGGAGCAACCTCATCGCATTCCTGCAGGAAGTTGTTCCGGTAGCGCAGCAGGTCGGGGTTCGACTCGCTATCCATCCCGACGATCCGCCGTGGTCGTTGTTCGGTCTGCCACGAGTCGTGTCGACTGCCGAGGACGTGAGGGCAATTCTCGCCTCTTGTGACACGCTGGCAAACGGACTTACGTTTTGTGTCGGCTCCTTCGGAGCCAGAGCCGACAACGATTTGTTAGCTATGGCTCGTGAATTCGGCGCGCGCATTCACTTTCTGCACCTGCGGCAGGTGACGAGAGAGCCATTCGGATCGTTTCACGAAGCGGAACATCTGGCGGGCAGCTCCGACATGGTGGGCGTGATCCGGACCATGCTGGAAGAAGAATCGCAGCGCCGGAGTGCGGGCCGGCCTGACCATGAGATTCCCATGCGTCCCGACCACGGACACCTTCTCGCCGATGACATCGGCAAAAAAGTAAATCCAGGCTATTCGTTGGTGGGCAGATTAAAAGGACTTGCCGAACTGCGCGGCGTCATTCATGGCTTGAAGCATACGCTTCCAGAATTAGCGAGGTAGAACGCGTGTGCTGGCTATCTTCGTTAAACAGCAATTATCATGACTGCGAATTAGAGGTTCAACTCGATGACGGAGTTTGCTGGACGGGTAGCTCTGGTTACAGGCACCACGGGAATTGGCCGCGCGATTGCGCTGCGCTTTGCCGCGGGCGGAGCCCAGGTGGTTGCGTGCGGCATTGAAACCGCCGGGAACGAAGAACTGGCGCGCGACGCGAAAAAACTTGATCTAACATTGCAGGTGGAAACCTGCGATGTAACCTCCTTCGATCAAGTTCGTGCGGTCATAACGAAAACCGTTATCCAGTTTGGAGGTCTGGACATCATCGTCAACGCCGCCGCGATTCATCCCTTCGGCACAGTTTTACAAACAGATCTCGATACCTGGAATCGTTGCATGATGGTGAACGTTGGCAGCATCTATTTGCTCGCGCACCTTGGCATTCCGGAGATGAAGAAGCGCGGAGGCGGATCTATTCTCAATCTCGCGTCGGTTCAAGGTTACGCATGCCAGCGTGGTGTGGCCGCGTATGCCACGTCTAAAGGCGCAATTCACAGCCTGACCCGCGCCCTGGCCCTCGATCACGCCGCCGATAACATCCGCCTCAATTCAATCAGCCCCGGCTCGATTCGCACGCCGATGCTGGCGCGCTCCGCGGGCAACTTCTCGCCGGACGTGCCGGTTGAAGAGGCATTCGCACGCTTTGGCGCGGCACATCCGCTCGGCCGCATCGGCACACCTGAAGAGGTCGCGGAACTGGCGGCATTTCTCGCCTCGGATAAAGCAGGATTCTGCACCGGCGGCGATTACATTGTGGACGGTGGTCTGCTCGCCGGCATCGGCGTGCAATAGTCATCGCTGCAGTCGAGCGTTGCAGTCCAAAGCGTTATCTAATTAACGTCATCTAATTTCGTTTCGGAGCGCGCTTGCCGCAAGAAATCTCGCGTAGTTCGAGTGTACCTCGCAGAAGATGGCGAATCGCCTTCCTGCTGGCTCTTGGAGTTTTGGTCAACTTCTTCGACCGGATCAACCTGTCGGTCTCGCGCGACGCACTGCATGATTCGTTCGGCTTATCGCTGGTCGCTTTCGGCTATCTCTCCAGCGCCTTCAGTTGGACTTATGCTTTCATGCAAATGCCCTGTGGAGTCTTCCTCGATCGCTGGGGTGTGCGCCGCGTGGGGCGAATCAGCGCGTTGCTGTGGAGCATTTCTTCCTTCGCCGCTGCGCTTGCACCAGGCCTCGGTTGGTTCTTCGGAGCGCGCTTCCTTCTGGGCGTGAGCGAATCGCCCACGTTTCCCGCGAATGCCAAGGCCCTGGGCTATTGGTTCACGCAGGAGGAACGGAGCCTCGCCACGGCGATCACTGATGCGGCGGCAAAATTATCCAGCGCAATCGGAGTCCCGCTGATCGGCCTGCTGCTCTTGTATTTCGGCTGGCGCTGGAGTTTCGCCGCCACTGGATTGATTAGCTTTCTCTATTTCGTTTTGTTCTACCTGATCTACCGCAATCCCAGCGAAGACAAAGGACTGTCACCGGACGAACTCCAGTTCATTCTGCGCGGTGGAGCTCAGGCAGAAGATCGGGCAAGAGCGCGAAGCGGCAGCTCACTCGGCTATCTGCTCAGGCAGCGAAAAGTCTACGGGCTTGCGCTGGGCTGGGGTGCTTACAACTACACTTTTTTTCTTTTGCTGACCTGGCTGCCCAGCTATCTTTCCGTTTCCCTGCATGTCGATCTGTTCCACTCCATTTTCTACACCAGCGTGCCCTGGCTGTTTGCCACTTTCACCGATCTCCTGGTGGGAGGCTGGCTGGTGGACGCGCTGATCCAACGTGGCTGGAAGGCAAATCGTGTTCGCCAAACGGTGCTGGTGGCGGGGATGGCCTTCGGCCTGGCGATCTTCGGCGCAGCCGGTGCTCGCACTTCGACCGCTGCACTGATTTGGATCAGCCTAGCCCTCGGTGGGCTGGCTGCCGCTGCGCCAGTTGCATGGACTGTTCCATCTCTTATTGCACCGCGTGAAAGCGTGGGCACACTCGCCGGCGCGGTTAATCTTTGCGGCCAGATTGCGGCGATTTCCGCGCCCATCGTTACCGGCTACATCGTCTCCACAACGCACTCATTCGCAGCCGCATTCGTGACTGCAACCATAATCTTGTTGCTAGGAATCGTCGGCTACGTTTTCTTGCTCGGACGTATTGAGCCGATCCCCGAACCAGAGTAAAGCGCCGCTCAAGGTTAGCGAACTACCTGCCGTGAGTCTGTGCTATGTCCCTTCGTAAGTGCGGGGCGAACCGGAATGCGGAAATAAAACACGCTCGTAGCATTGCCCTCTAAAGTTTGTTCTTTCCTCGCCGATCTGGCCCTTGGATAGCAAGGGATTCTGGAAGAGTTCCTTGCAAGCAGACTCGATTCTGAGGAGAGACTTATGTCAACATCCGCTATTTCCACGAGTGTGTTGAACCAGCAGTATTATCAGACCCGGCAGAGCGATCTGCGACAACTTGGGCAGGCGCTTAGCTCTGGTGACTTGTCGGGCGCTCAGACCGCATTTAGCAACATTACAGCGCTTGGCCAAACTGGCCCGTTCGCTGGTGGTGTTCCGTTCGCTCTTAACACCCGCGAGCAGGATTTCACCGCCATCGGAACGGCCCTGCAATCGGGAGACCTGGGCGCTGCCCAGCAAGCCTTCGCCAATCTAAAGGCCACCTTTCAGCAAGGATCAGTGCAAAATCCGATTGCCACTCCCACCGGTCCGACTAATCCCGCTGCCCCAACTTCTCCCACGTCCACCGCGGGCCCGGAGATCGTGCTGAACCTCACTAACACGGGTACTTCTACCGACCCCGAGCAGATCACCATCGACATCAATCCCAATAGCGGCGGAGGCGATCAAGTGGCGCTCAGCTTTGGTCCACAGGGATCGACGCCGCAGGAGCTTACCTTCAATCTGGCTCCGAATAGCAACGAACAGATTGTCCTGAATTTGCTAGGTGCATCTTCTTCGGGCACCGGTTCCACCAGCAATGCTTCCGCGAGCACGGGTCTTAGCGTTACGGCTTGAAAGCGGCAAGGCGGCTGGTGCAGAAAGCATGACTCATCCCCCACATGTTGACCGCACCGGCCCCTTGATCCAAAACTCCGGCGGAATTTTCCGCTGACCAGAAGATTCCTACTGCACCGGTGCGTTCAGCGCCGCTGCCAACTCCACAAAGCTGGTCGCATTTACAGCTTGATCCACCGCTTCTTTGTGGCTGAACAATTCGCTGGCGTCTCCCAGCAAATCGTGTTGCGACTGGCTGTCCCCGGTGAGAATCATAATAATCAGCCGCGCCGGTTTGCCATCGCGTGCGTTAAAATCGATCCCCGTCGATTTCGCCACCACCACCAGCGGTTTAGCCAATCCGTTCACACGCGCGTAAGGCACAGCCAATTCGTTCTCCCAACCGCTGGCAAGTATGCGCTCCCGCTCCGATACCAAACGGAATAATCTCTCCGGCGCATTGCCCACCGCTTCCGCTGCCACTTCACACATTTCCTTTAATGCGCCCAGACGGGTTTTCGCCTCCAGGCTGGCCAGGAACAGTTTCGCGGTGACGGTGTCTTTCAAAGTCAGCGATCGCCTCCGGCGCACCAGAAAATGAATCAGCGGCGCCGAGAGAAGAGAAGTGAACAGCGCCATCACCACTAGCGCCACAAACATCGATTCGCGGATCAACCCCGCCTGCAGCGCCAGAATCCCAAGAATGATTTCCATGGCTCCGCGTGCATTCATCGCCAGCCCCACCACCAGTGACGATGTTCGGTCCATGCCGCCCAGACGCGCGCCCCAGCCTGCTCCCAGCAGTTTGCCCAAGCAGGCCACGCCGATCACGGTCGCGGTCAGCCCGAGGTGAAAGTTCGCGGCAAAGTCCGTGCGCAAGCCGATGCTGGCAAAGAAAAAAGGTGCGAACACATTGGTCACGATCTCGTGAATATGTTCCGATGTCCGCTTGCGCAGATGTCCCGACTCTCCAATCGCGATGCCAATCACAAACGCTCCGAACACCGCGTGAATGCCGGCATATTCCGTGAATGCCGCTCCCGCCATTGTGAGCGTGAAGATGAATGCCAAAACGCCGCCCGGCCACGTGGTGTGCGCCTGCAAAAACGGCAGTATCTTGTCAAAGAGCCAGCGTCCAAGAGAAAGGGTGAGGCCCACGAAAAGCACAACCAAAATGATGGTGTGCTTCACTCCATCGGCAACGCTGCCGCCCGCCGGCGGATGCATCATCCCGAGCACGAAAGAGAACAGAATCCATCCCACTAGATCGTCGAACATCGCCGACGAGATGATGACCGTGCCCACTTCCGTGCGCAGAAGATTCAGATCCATCAGAATTCTCGCGATCACCGGCAGCGCCGAAATCGCCAGCGCCGTGCCTACGAAAAACGGAAAGATCAGTGGATTCGATCCCGTTTCGGCGCCCAGATAGTGAGGAAAAGCGGTACCCGCGAGGAATCCGGCCACAAAGGGAAACGCAACACCGAAGAAGCTGACCAGCAAAGCGCTCTTGCCCTGTCTGAAGATGCTGCGCAGATCGATCTCGAGCCCGGCCGTCAGCAGAAAAAACACAACTCCCAGCGTGGTTACCGTGTCCAGTACGATCGGCATCGGCCCGGTCGTGGGAAAAAGCGTTTGATACAAGTGTGGCCGATAGTGTCCAAGAACGGTCGGCCCAAGGAGTATCCCGACGGAGATCTCCCCCAGAATCGAGGGCTGGCCGATTTTCTGCATTAACTCCGCTGCCAGCTTGGCACAGCCCAGCAGTACGGCCAGAGCCATGAACATCGTCATCACGTCGTGCGGACTCAAATGCGGCATGGCCGAACCTCTTCGCTTAGCTGACGAAAAGATAAATGTCCCACAACCTTCCCGTCGCGACCTGATTCTGGAGTGCTTATAAGAGTCTCATTTGTGCCACAGATCACGGATTACCGCAAACACTGTAGTGCCTCAAACGTTCCCCGGCGTAAACTAGCTTCGTTCTCTGGGAATCGTTCGAGCAAGGAGAATTGTCATGAACCGCAGGCTAACACTTGTAGTTGTTACTCTGTTTTCGTTCGCGATGCTGGGCTTGACTCAGGACCGCGATCAGCCCTCGGCCAGAGCGCAAGAGCGCATTATCAAGGAAGTTCGCCATGAACTTCTCATGCTTCCCTATTTCGGAGTGTTCGACAACATTGCCTTCAAAGTAGATGGCAATACAGTTGCCTTATTCGGGCAAGTCACACGACCCTCGCTCAAGTCCGACTCGGAAAATGCAGTGAAGCACATCGAGGGCGTCGAAAGAGTCGATAACCAGATTGAGGTCCTTCCGCCCTCCCCCATGGACGATGGCTTGCGCCTGCGCTTATACCACGGGATCTACGGATACCCCGGGTTGGAAAAGTATGCTCTGGGTGTGCAGAAGCCAATTCGCATCATCGTGAAGAATGGTCGCGTCACTCTGGAAGGTGTTGTGGATAACGATTCTGACAAGAATCTTGCCGGCCTTCGCGCCAACAGCGTACCAGGAATCTTCGCAGTGACCAACAATTTGCAAGTGGTCCCGTCGAAGTAGATTCTTCAAGCCTTCCCGAACGGGTCTTCCAGCGACGGGCTCTGCGGTGTGAACAATTCCGCGCCATTTTCCGTGATGTGCATATCGTCTTCAAGGCGAATGCCGAATTCCCCCGGAATGTAAATGCCGGGCTCGTTGCTGGTCGTGATGTCAGGGGCAAGCTTGGTGGTATTGCCGCGAACCAAATAAGGCCACTCGTGCCCGTCCATACCCAACCCGTGGCCTAAGCGGTGTGAAAAATATTTGTAGTCGGGCCCGTATCCGGCGTCAGTAATCACTTTGCGCGCCGCTGCGTCCACCGCGCCGCATTCCACTCCCGGTCGCGCTGCGGCCAGCGCTGCTGACTGCGCGTCGTGCACGATGTCGAATACTCTGTTCATCTTGTCGCCAGCTTCTTTCGGAGCCTTTCCCAGCACAAACGTGCGCGTGATATCGGATTGATATCCTTCCACCGTGCAGCCGTCGTCGATCATGACAATCGAGCCTTCACGTATGACCTGCGGCGTGCTCGATCCGTGAGGAAGAGCAGAGTATTCACCAACCTGCACGCTGGCCTCGCCCGGAAAACCAAGTTGTCCATAACCTGCGGCAATCAAATCCTCCACCTGCTCCTGTGTCATGCCTTCGCGCAGCGCGTGATATACGGCTTCATACGCCGTTAGTGTTACATGACAAGCCAGACGCATCAGTGCGATCTCGTGAGCGCTCTTGATCATGCGGCAGCCTGCCGTGACCGGTGTTGCGCTCACCAGCGTAGCCTGTGGAGCGTCGTGGGCAATTCCGTCGGCAAAGACGAAGCGTACCGTTTCTTCAATCCCCAACTTGCCGTTGCTGATGCCACGTTCTTTCAGTCCCTGGGCGACCCGCTGGTATGGGCTCTCGTCTTCCTGCCAGGTGCGCAGATCGGGATGCTCGCCGTCCAGCGCGCCCGCAATCTGTTCGTGGGCGCGGCCTTCTTCAAATGCCGGACACACATAAAATGCAGAACCTTTTGCCGACAGCACAAGCGCGAACAGGCGCTCGCCTCCCCACCAGCGAACGCCCGTGAAGTATCTCAGCGACGTGCCTTCCATCAGGACGATGGCATCGAGCGAGTTCTCACTCATCAGCTTGCGCGCGCGCTCCTGGCGTTCGTAACGTTCGTCGCGTGTGATAGGAGCAGCTTCACTCTTTCGCGACTTCAACCGCGCAATCGATTGCGGTAGGGAAGAGGAGTCCATTTTTTGGGCAGCAGCGGGCGTGACTAGCGGACGAGAAGCCGCGGCAACTCCTGCTATACCGCTCACTTCGAGAAACCGCCGTCGCGAAATCATGGAGCCTCCAGTTTTGAAAATGAGAGCGTGGCTATTATAGGGCAGTTGAAACTTCAGAAATTTCGGCCATCCGCATGTGCCGGTCGCAGACGAGCTACGGCATAATTGCCTTATGGAAGCAGGCTTTCAGTGCGCAGGCTGTGGAGAATGGAATACCACCAACGTCGACGAATCGGCGGGCCGCCGGCAAACTTACATTGAAGACTGCCAGGTCTGCTGCAAGCCAAATGTACTGCGCGTTGAGTACGATATGTCGTCGCAGGAGTTCTTCATTGCGGCTACGCTGGAATGATTCGGCATTGGAACATGTTGTCGTGGAACCTGGCTCTTGATTTTGTCCTGCCAGCATTCGCGCTATAGTTAGGAGGCTCAAGGCGCTTGGCAGTCAACCCATTTCAGAAGGGAAGGAACAACGATGGCACCTACCTACACCGGCGGGGGTCGCATGGTGGCGCACAACATGGTTACGACGCAGTTCGAACTCGACGGCTTTCGCGTGACACGTACGTTGGGAGTGGTACGTGGCATCGTGGTGCGCTCACGCTCCATCTTCGGCACGATCGGCGCCGGACTGCAGACACTGGTTGGCGGCAACATCACGCTGCTCACGAATCTCTGCGAGAAGACGCGCGCCGAATCTTTTGACTTGATGTTGCAACATGCCGCTGAACTGGGCGGCAACGCCGTGGTTGGCGCACGTTATGATGCGACGGAAGTGATGCAGGGTGTCACCGAGGTGCTGGCCTATGGCACCGCAGTATTTGTCGAACCAGTGAAATAAGTTCGCACAATAGCGTGTCCAGCTCACGGCTTAAGCAGTTCGTCAGAGAGCAAACGAGCTTTCATCGCCAGATTGCGCCCACGCTCCACGTCTCCTGCAGCAACGGCCGCTTTTGACTGTTCCGTGAAGTGGTTGATCTGGGTCACCGTCTCCTGTTGGCTTGGCGTGAGCTGGAGTTCTTTGATCTTATCGAGGTTCTCCTTCGTTTCTTTTACAAGTTGCTCCGTGGTGGCGCGCTGATACGACGCCTCCGCAGCACTGCCACCTTTCAGTTCGACGGCAGGCTCATTCGACCCTCCGTTTTTCACAACTACCTTTGGAGGCGGGCATGGCTTTTGCGCTGGGGACCCAGTATTACTCGAAACAGTACTGCTCGAACCGGCATTGCTTGAAGCCGCACTAGTCGAATCAGCGGAATTGCTGACTGTCGGATTCAGCGCGCTTGGGGCAGTCGAGCAATCGGGCGTGCCTGTCTTTTTGCTGCTCCGGTGAGGCTTAGCCGCAGGAGGCTTTGCTTGCGGATTCTGTGGCTGGCTGGCAGGAGCGGCCTGCGGTGCTGGGGAGTCAGGGCTTTGCGCGGCTGGCGTTTGTTGGGATGGTGGTGTGCTCTCCTGGCTCAAAGCCATCGTGTTCGAGGCCGCCATCGTTGCCGCAGGCAGGTGCAGTGATGCAGGCTGCGACCCGATTCCGAGCGTCGAGCATGCGAAACTCAGACAGCAAACAACGACCGAGGCCAGAGTCATATTCAATCCAGGGCGCGAAAAGACTGTACTGAATTTTACGCCTTGCGGCTTAAGGAGAGAACTTCAGTTTCTGGGTTTCGACATCAAGGTTTCGAGGTGGGCCGAAGTCTCTGTCTCGGCATCCAGTGCCGAGGCGGCCAGGGGAATTCGAAAGCGAAACGTTGTCCCTTCCCCTTCCGTCGATTCAAATTCCACTGACCCGTAATGCCACTGCAGGATCTGGTAAGTCTGCGCCAACCCGATGCCGTTGCCATCTTTCTTGGTGGTGAAATAAAGCTCAAACACCTTCTCATGTGAATCTTCTGCAATACCAATCCCGCGGTCGCGTATTTCGGCAACCACCGCGTTGCCTTCACGATGCGCGGAGATGGTAAGCGGTCCTCCCTCCGGCATCGCCTGCACTCCGTTGAGCACTACGTTGAGCAGCGCCTGCTTCATCAAATCGAGATCGGCCTTGATGGGCAGGCGTTCTTCGTCCATAACGAGGTTGATTCTCACGCCGTGACGCTCCGCATCCGGCGCAGCGAGCAGCACAACATCCTCGAGTAAGCGGCGCATATCAACTTCTTCAAGATGCAACTCGCGGGCACGCATGAAGTCCACCAAAGTTTGCACTACGCGGTCGAGCCTCTGAATCTCGCTGCCGATAATATCCATGTGCCTGCGCGTGTCGGGGTCCAACTGCGCCAGCTTGTTCTGTAACAGTTGCAAGTGGAGCACGATTGCGTTGATCGGGTTCTTCACCTCATGAGCAACGCCGCCCGTAACCCGTCCGCTGGCCGAGAGGCGCCGTGACATCTCAATTTCGTCGCCAATGCGCTGGGCGGATTCGGCGTCGCGCATAATCAGCAGCGCCCCGATCTGCGTGCCTTTTTCCTGCACAAAATCCAGAGAAACCTGCACGCGCCTGCCGCCGGCGGCGACAAACTCGCGCTGCAAGAGCGGACGCTTGCGCTCGAAGGCGTCCAATACCAGCGTCCCCAGATGAGAGTCGCGAGAAAATATTTCTCTCGCAGTTCTGCCCAGCATCTCTCCCCGGGCTCTACCGACAAACCGTTCCACCGGCGCGCTGACCAGCACCACCCTGGAGTCGCGCGTAAAAAGCATCAGGCCATCCTGAAGCTTCGACATCAACTGGTCCACGTTATCTTTCAACGCGGAAAATATTTCCCTCGTGTCGCGCATCTGCCGGCCCAGGTTGGCGATCTTCAACGTGACCAGCCCGAATTCATCGTGTTCCGATTCGTTACCGGAGAGCGCCTCGCTCGATCCCGAACTCACGCTATCCAGATTGAGGCTGATTTTTTTCAGCGGTCCGAGGGCCACATTCGAGACAAGTGCCGCGAGCAGAAGAGAAGCAAAAATTGATGCGACTGAGAAATAAAGCGCATGCATGAGCCGGGGAGTGATTTCGCTCTGCAGAAGGACGGTGGAAACGCCGATCCGGATGGTGCCAAACGGTTCTCCATTTAGTTGCAGCGGATAGCTTACGTCGTAAACGGCCGCAGGTTTATACACCAAACGGAGTTGCCGAAAAAATCGTGCGCTCTTCACCCCGAGAAAATTAGGCCGTTCCGGGACGCGCTTGCCGACGAGTTTGGAATTTGAATGCAGCAGGGCCTTGCCAGTCGCGTCTACCACCGAGGCGTCATAAATATAGGGCCACAGGTCCACTTCCGATTCGAGATTGTTCAAAAGATTCGTATCCATCGGAAGATATTCGGCGAGCGCGCGCCTTACCGCAGCAGCATCATTGGTGTCGACGCGCGTGCTGGTCAAATCCGGCAGGTCATTCTCGGCGAAGTAGGCTAGTTGTTTGGTCAGGCGATCGGCGCTCTCGTAAGTGTTGTCAATGCGCTGGCGAAGAATCTGCGAGATATAGAGGTACGAAAAAGCAGCCACCATCACAGCAACCATGAAGGTGATGGCGAGCACGATGATGACTTTACGTCGCATGAGAGTAAGTGGTCAGTGGCCAGTTAGCAGTGGCCAGTTGAACCGGACGAAGCGACGAAGCGGAGGGTCTTTCACTGGCCACTGATCACCGGCCACTGACCACTGACCACTTCTCACTGCGCCGGCTCCTCTTTCACGGCGTCCGCGTCCGCCGTGCTGCTGCCGTACTCTTTAAGCTTATTATGCAGGGTCTTCAAGCTGATGCCCAGAATTTCCGCAGCCCTGGTTTTGTTGTTGCTGGTGGATTCAAGCGTCTTGAGGATGAGCATTTTTTCCGCCTCACCCACCGTCGTGCCCACTCCCAGACGAATCGCATCCGGATCATGTGCCGTTGTACGAAGCGTGGTGTGGCCGAAGCCAGGAGGCAGATGTTTGGTCTCGATCATGCCGCCATCGCACACGATCACTGCGCGTTCAATTGTGTTGCGCAACTCGCGCACATTTCCCGGCCACGTATAGTTGTTAAACAAATTCTGCACCGCTTCACTGACGGCAACAGTCTTTCGGTTGTGCTTCGAGCTCATTTCTGAAAGCAGAAGCTCCACAAGATCCGCAATATCCTCTTTGTGCTCTCGTAAAGGAGGCATGTGGATGTTGAAGACGTTGAGACGGTAATACAGATCGCTGCGCAGTTCGCCGGCCGCAACCGCATCGTCTGGGACTTTGTTGGTGGCAGCAAGCACGCGCACATCCACCGTCGTCTCGACTTTGCTACCCAGCCGGCGTAGCTTGTGGTCCTCCAGCACGCGCAGCAGTTTGGCTTGCGTTCCGACCGGCATTTCCCCGATCTCGTCGAGTAGAATCGTACCGCCTTCGGCCAGCTCGAAGCACCCCGTACGCCGCTCGAGCGCTCCAGTGAAAGCGCCTTTTTCGTGGCCGAAGATCTCGCTTTCAATCAACGTTTCCGGAATGGCAGCGCAGTTGATGGCGACAAACGGACGCTCACGCCGAGGGCTCAGTTGATGGATAGTACGAGCCACCAGTTCCTTGCCCGTGCCGCTGGCCCCGGTAATCAGCACCGACGCCGTGCTGGGAGCCACCAACTCGATAAGCCGGAAAATCTCCTGCATCTTGCGGGAGGTCCCGCGAAGTTGGCCCAGAGAACCGGAATCCCGCAGCCTGCGGCGCGTGGTTTCAAGTTCGACGCGTGTGCCCAACAGCGCAGACGCGTTTTGCAACATGGCGCGCAATCGCTGGGTGTCGATGGGCTTAGTGATGTAGTCGTACGCTCCCATGCGCATAGCCTGTACTGCGCTGTCGATCGTGCCCTGCGCCGTTACCAGGATCACCGCCATGGCTTGCGTCTGCTCTGCCAGCCGCTCCAGCAGTTCGATGCCTCCCATACGCGGCATCTTGAGGTCAGTAATCACGATCGAGGGCGTCCATTGCGTCGCTCTTTCCAGGCCTTCGTAACCATCCCGAGCAGTCTCGGTCCGGTAACCCCAGGAAGACACCAACTCCGCCAGCCCAGTGCGTTCGTTTTCTTCATCCTCGACAATTAGTACTTTTTCGTGGCTCATTCCTTGGTTGTCGTCCGCCTTTTCGATGTTATCTCCAGCATCCCCGCTGCTTGAATACCAAGATTACAACCATACGCGGCCAGCTTCGTGCGGGGCAAGAGTCCGGACGACGGCAATTTTGCAGTCTATTTTGCGAGTTTGAGTTGGAGCATAGGATGCAACGATTAATGTCAATTTGAGACGAATGTGCTCCGATTGCGCAATATGCGTTGGAATCCCTAGGAAAACCTTGAAAGACGGTCATCGGCTGTAGTATCTCTACTTCTCGCGTGTTAAAAGGCGGCCTGGGCATCTGCGGAATGTGAAAGCTAATGAGCAATTACGCACATTATCTGCTATCGGATGCTGTCATTGTTTTGTATTCACCGATACGGTGAGTTAGAATTGCGAGTTCCAAAACGGGCGTAGTTTCAAGATGGACCAGTGTAGCGGTTGCAACGCGGTCAGCGCATGCAAGTGCTGCCGTAGTCGCGTATCTATTTGGAGGACGGAATGTCACCTAGTTCGAGTTTTAGCCGTGGCCGTTTAGTTGTTGGCCTCTTAGCAATTCTGGCACTATCACTTGTTACGAGCCCTGCGTTCGCGCAGAGTGACGCGAACCCAAAGTGGGACTTGTTTGTGGGATATCAGTGGCTGCATCCGGGCGGCACCGTGCCCGCTCCTTTCGGAGATTTCAACAATCCTGTTGGCTACAATGTCCCGGATATGTCCCCAGGATTTGGCAGCGCTCTCACCTACAACTTCGATCCGCACTGGGGCCTGGAAGCGGACTTTGGTCATAACTGGGGGAACGGCAACTACGAGGCCACTGGATCTGTAGGTCCGCGCTTCATTTGGCGTACTGACACCGCGAATTACTTCCTGCACACTATGGTGAGTTTGAACCGGGTGTCGGTAAATGGTCTCAATGCACAGAACGGAATCGGAGCCATCCTGGGCGGTGGTATGGATTTGCCAATTAAGAAGTGGCTGGCGCTCCGCCTTTTTGAAGCCGATTATGTCTGGGGCAAGCATAACTATTCCCAGTTTGCGGCTCCACTGGACCCAGACAATTTGACGCGTCCCGAATTTGAAGGTGTTCGGTTGCGGACGGGATTCGTTTTCAGTTGGGGTGGGGCGCCTGAGCTAACACCAGCAGCTGCCTGTTCTGTTCAGCCTACCGAAGTTATGGTGGGTGAGCCCATCACGGCGACCGTCACCGCCAGCAACTTCAATCCCAAGCACACAGTCACGTATGCCTGGACCGGTAACGGAGGTCAGGTTACAGGGAAAGACACGACCGCGCAGATCGACACCACCAACGCGGCTCCCGGCAGCTACACCGTTACTGCCCATGTAACCGACCCGAAAGCAAAGAACAACAACGAAGCGAGTTGCTCGGCCACCTACACGGTGAAGCCGTTGCCGCCCAAGAACCCGCCGACCATGAGTTGCTCGGCGAGTCCTTCGAGCATTCAGGCCGGGGCCAGTGTAACGGTAACCTGCAGTTGCACCAGTCCCGATGGAGTCTCAGTTTCCGTAGCCAGCTGGACGGCCAGCAGCGGATCGGTCTCCGGAAGCGGTAACACTGCAACTCTCTCTACCGACGGAGTAGCCCCTGGGACTATTACCGTCGGCGCTACCTGCACGGATTCGCGCGGCCTGACCGGCCAGGGTACAACGCAAGTGACGGTAGAGAATCCTCCTCCTCCGCCACCGAAGGCGTCCAAGCTGAGCCAGTGCGACTTCCCGAATGAGAAGAAGCCCTGGCGCGTTGACAATACCTGCAAGGCCATCTTGGATGACGTAGCCAAGAACCTGCAGCAGAACCCGGACAACAAGCTGGTCATCGTCGGCAACGCCGAGCCTACTGAGAAACGGAAGAATCTGGCGGCAGAACGTGCCGTCAATTCCAAGTTCTATCTCACGCAGGGCGAAGCGCAGCAGCAAATTGACCCCAGCCGCATCGAAGTGCGCACCGGCAGCGGTGGCACCAAGACGGCTGAGTACTGGATCGTGCCTTCGGGCGCGACCTTCGACTCAACCGGCACTGAGCCTGTGGATGAATCCAAAGTTCCAAATGTTCCGGATCATCCCAAGCCGGGGGCCAAGAAGAAGGCTGCCATGAAAATGAACTAACTTTGGCGGCGACTCAAAGGGCCGGTCGGCGTTGTCGACCGGCCCCTTTTGTTGCGTGTCCTTCAGTAACTTGCTGCCGCTAAAGTACGCTGTCAGGCTAGTTGCGCATCCAACTTTCTCCGCTCGGGGACGAAACTGCTTATGAAACTTGCATGGGTTAAATTACTGATGGTTTTGATGTTAGCCTCACTGACCTTGGTTACAGTGTCCACTGCTGCCGCAGGATCTCGGCAGTGGGCTGTGCTGGGTCCGGATGGAGGCGACGTCCGCAGCCTGGCTTATGATCCGCACGATCCAAATCGCATTTTCCTCGGCACCAGCACAGGTGTGATTTTCGTTTCCGAGGATGGTGGCCATAACTGGTCGAGATTTGCCAAACTCGGCGCCGGTGACGATTATGTACTCGATCACATCGCCATCGATCCCCAGAACTCGAAGATCATTTTTGTTTCTGCCTGGAGTGTCCAGGATCAGAGCGCCGGAGACATTTTCCGCACTCACAATGGCGGTAAAGATTGGGAAGTTCTGCCCGCCATGCATGGCAAGTCAGTGCGCGCCATGGCTCTTTCGGCCTCCGACTCCAAAGTGGTAGTAGCTGGTGCTCTGGATGGCGTCTACCGCAGCACGAATGGCGGCAATGAGTGGCAGCGGATTTCCCCAAATGACGGCATCGTCAAGAACATCGAGTCCATCGCCGTCGATCCCAAAGATTCGAACACGATCTACGCAGGTACCTGGCATCTGGCGTGGAAGACCACCGATGCCGCTACCTGGCAGCACATCAACAAAGGCATGATCGACGACTCCGACGTCTTCTCGATCATCGTCAGCTCCGCCAATCCTTCGGAAGTTTTCGCCAGCGCCTGCTCGGGTATTTACAAGAGCGTTAGCGGCGGCGATCTCTTCGAAAAAGTTAAGGGCATTCCTTTTACGGCGCGCCGCACCCGCGTGCTCAAGCAGGATCCCAGCAATCCCGCCATTGTCTATGCCGGAACCACAGAAGGCTTGTGGAAGACCACCGACGAAGGCAAGAACTGGAAGCTCGTGAGCAGTCCCGAAGTTGTAGTCAATGATGTGCTCATCGATCCGCGCAACTCGCAACGCGTGCTGCTCGCGACCGACCGCAGCGGCGTACTTGCAAGCGACGATGCCGCGGCTACTTTTACCGCTTCGAACCACGGATACACCCATCGTTACGTTAGCGCCATCCTCGCCGATAATGCGGAACCCAGCACGCTTTATATCGGTGTGGTGAACGACCGCGAATTCGGCGGCGTCTTCTCTAGCCACGATGCCGGACAGAACTGGCAGCAGAAGAGCTCAGGCCTCAATGGGAAGGATGTCTTCACGCTGAAGCAAGCCGAAAACGGAACCCTGATCGCGGGAACCAACCATGGCTTGTTCGAACTCGCCAGTGGCAGCACCGCCTGGCATCCAATCAACACCATCGTGCTGGAGAAAACGGTATCGCGAACCGTGACCTTGAAGAGCGGCAAGAAGAAAGTCGTCAGCTCAATCACCAGCACCCATTCTGTTCTGGAAGGCAAAGTCAACGACACCGACCTCGGATCGAGCCGCTGGTTTGCGGCGACTTCCGCCGGATTGTTCAGCAGCAAGGACAAAGGCAAAGTCTGGATGGGAGGCCCGGTAGCCGGTGAGAAGGACTTTGTTGCGGTGCAGGCGCAGGGCAACCTGGTAGTGGCCGCAAGCCACTCCAGCGTGCTGGTTTCTCAGGATACTGGAAAGATCTGGCAGCCTGCGGCACTGGCTTCCTATCCGATTAACATTCGCAGCGTAACCGTCGCTCCAGAAGGCACGATCTTCGTGGCGACTCGCGAAGGCGCTTTCCGCAGCGTGGATTCCGGGCAGAGCTGGAGCCATTTGGTGGCAGGCTTGCCCGACAAAGACATCACCTCGGTGGCCTATGACGCGAGCCGCAAACGTCTGCTCGCGACCAGCGGCCAGGTCGGCGTTGTCTTCGAGAGCACCGACGGTGGCAGCACCTGGCAGCGTGGTCCAGACTCCGGTTTCCCGCTGCGTCACATTAGCGTGGTGCACGGGCACTTCGTAGCGGCGACTCCGTTTGATGGCGTAATTGCGCAGCCGGAAAACGAATCGCAGAGCGCCAACGCTGGCGGTGGTGCGAAATAGCTTTTCCTCTATCGACTAAAACCTCGCGGAGAACGCTAGCGCTCTCCGCGATTTTGTTTTTACGGGAGAAAGTTGTTCTTGTTTTCCGGCCGAGTGAAGCTATCGGGTTGTATCTATCGGAATGCGCAAATGGAAGATTGCGTAGAAAGGCCATGCCCACCAGATCCGCCGAGTCACATAAAGATATGCGTCGGCACCCGATTCCAATTTTCCGCTGCGGGTCAATACCCGTATATCGTCCAGCATATTCTCCTGCGGAATTTGCAAGCTGCCGTCGGCAGAAGCGGACTGTAGGTCTTTAATGGCAACCCCCCCCGGCTCAACTACCTTCTTCCAGAAGCGAACCCAGCGAAAGCAGAACCCACAGCCGCCATCGTAGAGTATCCAACCCTCGCGAGGCAGACCAGATTTCAGTTTGTGGTTAGGCGGCATCATTGAATTCGATTGCCCTTGAACACGATGACAGGCGAGCCATCGGCGACGAACGCGCAGTCTGGGGGCCGCTCAAGAACTGCAGCGAGCCGCTTCCCGTAGAGAGTGCTGACGTCTCCTTCAAATTTTGCGCTACTCGTCGCACATACTTTCCACGGTTCGTGCGCGACGCGATATTCGAGACAGCTGCCCGCTCGCTGCTTCGAATAGCCCCAGTAGTGTTCGGTGATGAACTGTTCTAAACTCCCCTCTCTCGGATGGGTTGGCGCGCCTAAGGTTTGAACCGAGAGTTTGGACCAGTTGTCGTTAACTTTCCAATGGTACTCGAACGTCGTCCTGAGCTCTTCCGTCTCAACGCGGCGCCTCATCGGAAGACAGATGTAGTTTTCGCCATACAGGAGGCGGGCTGTTGCAGCAATCGCTCGTCTGGGTACAACTTCGGCGATAAAGACAACTCCTCTGCGGTCTTCACTACCCTCTTTGTGCCGAACGTAGAAGCGCAGATTTACCTCGTCGAAATTAGCATGAAATGGAATTGGGAAATAGCCAAGCATCTTGGTACGAAAAAATCGGAAACCCACGAGGCTAAGATATGTCTTTCCTTGGAATGAGTCCAGCGACGTACCACGTGGAACGTACTGGTTCAGCAGACTAGGATCGACCTCGTATTCAACATTACGAGGTCGCGCCATGCAGCAGAGAGAAAAATTCGGTCAGTGTTCACTAGGTCAGTTTCCGCTCCCACTCGCCTCTGAAAAGCTCGTAGAACAGGATCACGCGACCGCTTACTGCAACCACTTCCTGGCTCACATATCTGAATCCAAGCTTCCGCAAAATGTGTTCCGATGCAGCGTGCCCCTGCTCCACGTCCGCTAAGAGGCGACTCAACCCCAAGCGGGTAAATGCAAGATCAATGAAAGCCCTGGAAGCCTCTGAAGCGAGTCCTCGTCGCCAATAAGGCCGGGCAATATAGTACCCAAGATGTGCCGCCTCCCCATCCTCCACCGCGCGTAAGCCACAACAACCGATATACCGGCCTTCCTCCTTCAGAATTGTCGCCCACAATCCGTAAGTCTCTCTGGGCTGACCGAGATACTGATTCCGAAAGCGATCCAGCGCTTTCTCCAAAGACCAGCCTTGTCCGCCCACATAACGCCTGACCTCGGAATCGGTCTGCATGCGAACAAAGTCGGCCTCATCCGCTGCTTCGTGCGGTCGGAAGAGCAATCGTTCTGTCTCGAGAAAGGCCGCCGCCATGCTGCCCGAACTGTACCACCTCTAAGAAGTCTCTAAGAGACGCCCTTTTACCGGCTCCGTGAATATATCGGTCGCGAATACGCAACTTCTACATGGGACGGGTTGGCTATGACTTTGTATGTGCTTGATTCCCTTATCTCCAAAGTGGTACTTCATTTGCCACTTACTTGCCAATGGAAAACCGGGTGACCATGCATACGATGTCAATATTGCGAAGGATCGGGCTCGGATTAGCTTGCGCGGTGGTTTGTCTCGCAATAGTTCTGGCCTTGGGATGCGGTCGTCCCAACGCTGTCCATGGCACGGAGATAGGCGCCGGTTCGCCGCCTGCCAACACCGATCAGAATCTGCCCTTTGATCAAAATCCTGACCACGCATCGGAAGCCGATAGCGCACGCCCCGCAGTCCCGACTGATGGTCAGCGGGGTAACGGCACACCCTTCCACTCTCCAGCGCGGGGTCGCAGCTTGCCCGCCGGGACGCTCATCACCATACAAATGGAGAGCTCACTCGCTATCGCACAAGTTAATGCAGGGGATTCATTCTCAGCGTCAGTTGCTGGCCCGCTTATGATTGATGGAAATACGCTGATAGAGCGTGGCACACCGGTCAGGGGGCGCGTCGAGTCTGCCCAACCCCCCGCGGGTCGGCTCGGCCTGAGTCCCGACCCAGGATTTGTCCGGCTAACTTTGAACACCATTACCGTGGATGGCCGGGCACTCGCGCTTCAGACCTCCAGCTTGTTTACTCGCGGAACGCTACAGACAAGTGGTTCGTCGAAGAATTCCGGACCCAATTTCGCGAGCGGCTTCCAGGTGCAAAAAGGACGCCACCTTACCTTTCGGCTAACCGCTCCGGTCATTCTCGCCGATCCCAATTCGATTGCTAATCGCCAATATCCAGGTCCTTCCAGCGAATAACCTGCCTCGCTATCCGTCCCAGATCTTCGCCGTCGCGAGTTTTAGACGTTATTACTCTGTCTTTATCTTGAACAATCCAAGACTTTTCCAGAGTTTTCCACAGGGTCGTTCCTAACTTGAGTGACGTCTGCCCTTCGCAGTTTCAGATTGGGTCTCCTATAGTGGGACCGCAATCAGTAACGAGCTAGTGGAGTTCGAGAAAAGAGCGTGATCGTTTTATACCCTTGATCCGGATTCGTCCTATTTCGGGAACACCGAGGTATCAGACGGTCCATTCCAGCGTTCCTTTCGGGACTCCTCCCACGGCACAGTATCAATATGAGCGCCGCAACACCATTTCCGGTTTCAGAGCTATCGGCTGTGCGCAGTCCAAGAACGGACTTCCGTTCCATCTTCGAACACGCTCCCGTAGCCGCAGCCTGCTGTGACTCCCGAGGCGTGCTTGTCGAGATGAATCCCGCGTTCGAGCACGCGCTCCGGGCTCGCCTGAGTGAGAAGCGTTTGTTGCGACTTTCCGATCTGATCCCTCCTCAAGATTACGATTCAGTGGAGCCGCTGATGCGCGATCTGCTGGATGCTTCGCGCGATAGCATCCGTCTTCAGCTAAAAAATGCCGCGCATGGGTTGGCAAACACAAACTGTACCGTATGGCGTTTTGCAGGAGCTGCCGGAGATCCTCCTTATGCATTGCTCATCGCGGAGCCCTACGCCGAAAACGCTCCAGCTGAGGAAAGCCTGATCCAGGCTCAGAGATGGGAGGCTGTCGGCCGCCTGGCGGGTGGGGTGGTGCACGACTTCAACAACCTGCTGACCGGCGTCATGCTGTACTGCGATCTGCTGCTCTCCACCCTGGATCGGCGCGACCGAAGACGCAGGTATGCCGACGAAATTCGCGCCGCCATTGTACAGGCCGGCGGGCTGGTGCAGCAGTTGCTCGTCTTCGCCCGGCCGCAAGCTGCAGAAGCGCGCGCCCTCTGCCTTAACCAAATCGCCGTCGCCATGCAGGACCTGCTGACCCGCCTCATCGGCGAGAACATCTCACTTGATCTACGTCTCGATCCAGATTTGGGTCTCGTCAAGATTGATCAGGCCCAGGCGCAACAGATCTTCCTCAATCTTGTTCTCAATGCGCGCGACGCTCTGCCAAATGGCGGTTGCATCGTAGTCGAAACTAGAAACTGTGAATTTCAAACTGTCACCCGGCCTATGCCGGCGGAGCGCGGCGTCGCCTTTTCTTGCGTCCTGCTCGTTGTCCGCGACAACGGTCACGGCATGGATGCGAAAACACGCCAGCATCTCTTCGAGCCCTTCTTCACCACCAAGAGCTCCGGCAAGGGCACTGGTTTGGGATTGACCACAGTGCGCAGCATCGTCACCACCAATCGCGGACTGATCCATATCGAAAGCGAACCCAGCAACGGGACGCGTGTCATGATCTTGCTCCCGCGTGCGTCGCAGCACGCCGATCCAGAATTTCTAGACACGGCCGGCCAAAATCCGGAACCTTTGCAAACGCCACTTCAGGAACCCAAGAAGGAATCACGCTTATGACATCAATCGCTGTAGCTCCCACTATGCCCACTCCTCAAATTCTGGCCGCCAATTTTCTGAACATCCTCATCGTCGATGATGAACGATCCATCCGCGATGCCTGCCGCGAAGTCGCTTCGTCCCTGGGTTTCATGGCCCACGTCGCCGATTCCGCCGAGCACGCCTATCGCCTCATGCAAACTCAAACCATCGATGCCGTCCTGCTCGATCTGCGCTTGCCTGGGGCCGGTGGCTTGGAGGCTCTCCGCCGTATCAAAGCCCAGCATCCCGACGCACTGGTGATCATGGTGACCGGTTACGGCACCGTGCAGTCGGCGGTGCAAGCCATGAAGCATGGCGCCTACGAATACGTCACCAAGCCTTTTAGCGCCGATGAACTCAGATTGTTGCTGGAGCGCGTCTCCAACCACCTCAAGCTGAAAACGGAGAATCGCATGCTGCGCGAGAAGCTCAAGTCCAAGCAGGGTTATGGAGGGCTGGTCGGCCGCGCTCCGGAAATGGAAAAGCTCTACCGCATCATCGCCAAAGCCGCCAATAGTTCCCACCCCGTGTTGATTCTCGGCGAGAGCGGCACCGGCAAGGAAATGGTTGCGCGTTCCATCCACTACTCCGGCCCATTCCGTGACAAGCCGTTCATTCCCGTTGACTGCGGTTCGCTCGTGCCCACGCTGATCGAGAGCGAACTCTTCGGCTATGTCAGAGGAGCCTTCACCGGCGCCAATCAGGCTAAGGACGGACTGCTGGCCATTGCCGACGGTGGAACTGTTTTTCTCGACGAAGTCGGGGAGCTTCCCGTCGATCTCCAGTCCAAACTTCTGCGGGCGATTCAGGAGAAGGAGATTCGTCCTGTAGGCAGCACTCGCCGCATTCCCATCAACGTCCGCATCCTCGCCGCCACCAACCGCGATTTGGAGCAGGCCGTGACCGAAGGCGCCTTCCGCCGCGACCTCTATTTCCGCCTTAACGTCCTAAGTCTGCGCATCCCTCCTCTGCGCGAGCGTCGCGAGGATATTCCGCTCCTCCTTGCCCATTTCATGGAACGCTCCTCGCGTGCCTCAGGTCAGGAAAAAACTCTTACCGACGAAGCCATCAAGGCCATGCTGGCTTATGACTGGCCGGGCAACGTCCGCGAACTGGAAAACTGTCTGGAGCGCACTTGCGCCTTTACCAGCGGCCCGCTGATTCACGTAGCCGACTTGCCTCCCGCCATTGCCGGCGCGCAAGGCACGATTCCGGCCAATGGCAACGGACATAGCCAGAACAAGATCGTCCCCATGGCGGAGCTGGAAAAACAGACCATTCTCAGCGCTATCGCGGAACTCCACGGTGATAAGCTGCAGGCCGCTCGCCTGCTCGGCATCGGCAAGACAACTTTGTACCGCAAGCTAAAGGACTACGCGGCGCAAATCTAAAGTGCAGTTTTCATTCCCAGTCCCAGTTCTCAATTCTCAGTAAGAGCGCCTTTGCTAGACTGAGAACTGGGAACTACCTTTCCCCGTTCCACAACGGGAACTACATCTATTTCATGGCTCTCTAAGCCTCATCTTTTCAATCCGCAGTTGTGGCCCGATGCGTGCACTGAGAAAGACCATGATTCTACTCATCACACCATCGGCTCGCGGCCAAGAGTGTGCCGCCAGCTTGAAAGCTGAGACCGGCAACGAAACTCACTGGTCGGAAAATCTGCAGCAGGCTATAGCCCAACTTCGCGAACAGACTTACACCGCAGTGGTTCTCGATCAATTTCTATTAGAGAATGAGCCCAGCGAAAGCGACCAGGTGCTCGAGCATCTGGGCACGGCGTTTCCCGTCTATCTCAACTTTGCAGTAAGTGGCATGGAGCGGCTCCTGCGTGAGGTCCGCTCCGCGCTCCACCGTCGCAAGCGTGAGGAAGTTCAGGCCCGCCGCTCAGTCGAACAACAGTTTCGCAGCGAAATGTGCGAGTCGCTCACCGCCATGCTTCTCTCGTGCGAACTGGCCATGTCCGTGCCCGAAGTCCCCGCTCCCGCTGCGGAAAAAATCCGCCTCATCGACAATCTCGCCCGCGACATGCGCCAGAGGCTGGGCGTGAACTAGTCCGCCGTTGCTACACAAGTCCGCAAGCTCTAAGGTTGCGCGCCTCCACTCTCTTGTCTCTTGCGCTCCCGTCTCGCCGCTCTGGTGCAACTCTTTGCAACTGCCTCATGCCCAAGAAAACCTTCCATGGCTCACCCTGTAGGCACTAGAATAGGCGACGCGCTTGGCCCGCGCCCGCTGCGGCATTCCAAGCCTACGAGGAGAAGCTCCGTGCACGTTCTGGTCACTGCCGATACCATGTCCGGCTCCTGGACCTACACCCGAGAGCTGGTCACCGGCCTGGTCACCCGTGGCATCCGTGTCACCTTGGTCAGCTTCGGCGAAATTCCCCTACCCGACCAGACTGCGTGGATGGATCTTCTGCACGGCCTCGAGTATCGGCCCACTGCATTCCGTCTGGAGTGGATGGACGATGCACCACGCGACCTGCCCGAATCTTCAGAATTTCTTGCCGACCTGGTTCGTGAAGTTTGTCCTGACCTGCTTCACCTCCATCAGTTCTGCCACGGCGATCTGCCTGTCGATATCCCGCGCGTAGTAATGGCCCACGGCGACCTCGTCAGCTGGACCGAAGCCGTGCAAGGCCGCGCTCCGCGCTCCACACCGTGGCTAAGGTGGTACCGCGAAACTCTCATCCGCGGCATTGCCGCTGCCGACGCCGTAGTCGCGCCCTCGGCCTGCATGCTCAATACTCTTATCTCTACCTACGAGCGGCCGCGCCGTGCCACCATAATTTATCCTGGACGCAATCCCATCTTCTTCAATCCCTACATCGCCAAAGACGATTCCGTGCTCTCCGTCGGCCGCCTGCTCGATGCTGGCAAGCAGGTTTTCCTCCTGACGCAACATGCGCAGCCGTTCCCGGTATGCATTGTGGGCGCTGAGCAGACTGTGCCCGTGCCCCGTATCCCCATCCGCGCCGATGTGAAGGTCGCCACTGCTCAGAGCTGCGTCGCTATTCGCGGTCCGCAAACCGAAGCTCAATTGCGCGCTCTCTACAGCCGCGCCGCCGTCTACGCCGCCACGGCGCGCTACGAACCGCTCGGCATAGCATCTTTGGACGCCGCCTTCTCCCGTTGTGCAATCGTAGCCAACGATATTCCCAGTTTCCGTGAAGTGTGGGGAGACGCCGCCCTCTACTTCCGCACCAACGACGCCCATAGCCTCGCCGAAACTCTTCGCCGCCTCGAGGCCGACCGCTCCCTGCGCCGAGCCTACGCCGAGCTCGCCTACACCCGCGCTCGCGAACGCTACACAGCCAAGCGCATGATTGACGATTATCTCGATCTCTATCGCAGCCTGATCTCGGCCGATTCCTTGGCTGCGTGAAGCACAAGTTGCGCGTGTGGAGCGGGCACTCCTGCCGCTACTTTTGACTTTGGGTGTTGACTCACCCGGAATCAATGTAGGGGCAGCCGCCACGGCTGTCCTCCGAGCAGAGCGAAGCCTGCCCATTCATGAAGCTGGCAATTTTAAGGAAAGGGAAGGACTCCTCGCGACATGCGTCCCCGCTTAATGATATCTTTTACCCTTACTAGAAACCCGTAAGGTTGGAGAAATCAAACTCATGGCTCAGGTGAAAATCACAATCCGCCCTAATGGCCCATTCCGCGTGGAAGCTCCCGAAGGTTCGATTGAACTCGTCGACGCCAACGGAACCCCGTACGACCTCACCGGCAAGCCTGCATTCTCTCTCTGCCGATGTGGCGGCTCGGTGAACAAACCCTTCTGTGACGGCACCCACAGCCGCATCGGATTCCAGGGCGCAGAACTGGCAGTCAAAAAGGCCGACAGCTAGCCGCGGAAAAAACTAATTTTTGTAACGACCGGCAAGGGCACGAGTTTTACTCGTGCCGTTAAGTCGTGAAAATGCGCCCGCGCTTTAGCACCTGCGGTATGCTCCCAGCCCGGGATCGGAAACGCAGCATTCGCCTAATGTTATCGATCCGCTTCGCGATCCTTCAATTGCGTCGCCTTATTCTTCGCTTCCTGCGCCTGCTTGGCGAGTCCCTCAGCTTGATATGCGTCGGCAAGAGCGGTCTCGATTTCATAATCATCCCCACCCCGTTGCTGCTCTTTAAGGAATGCTGCGATAGCGTCATCGTACTGCTTGAGTCTCGCATAGGAAACCCCGAGGTTGTAGTCAACCCCAGGGGATTGCGGATCGAGGCGGGCAGCAGTTTTATATTCTTCGATGGCGGCTTTATCGTTCTGTTCGGCGGCCAAAGCTAAGCCAAGGCCGTAGTGGGCATCGGAGTTATTCGAATTCTGGGCCAGTACTTGCGCGAAAGTATCTTTCGCGTCCTGCGGACGATTCTGGTTCAGGTACACCATCCCTAACAGCGTGCGTGCGCTGGCATGTTGCGGCTGAAGCTGAAGCACATGCTTAAGTTCGGTTTCCGCTTGGTTGTACTCAGCCTGGTTGAAATAGCCTTGCGCCAGAGCAAAACGTGCCGGAACATAATCGGGACGCTGCTGCACGATGTTCTGAAGGTGAGCGATCGCCTGAGAGGGATCTCCATCAGGGGAGTTGTTGGCTTGTCCGAGGTGAACTCGCCCAAAGCGCAGGGGAAAGCCCCTGTAATGTGCTGCCCCGACGGCAACGCTGGCGAGGGCGAGAGTCATGGCAAGAAAGACGGCGACGCGGCGCAGCGGCCGGTCTTGATACGGTGCGACCACGGCAATCAGCGCGCCCACGATTAAACCCGTGATTAAACCTCCGATATGCGCCGTGTTGTCGATGCCGGGAAGCGCGAATCCGAAGACAAGGTTATAAACAACGAACGCCCCCAGGCTGCGCAGCGTGCCTGAGAGTGCCGCGCGCGGCACGGAGAACTCACCCAGCTTGAAAGCCGCAATGAGCGCGCCAGCCAGACCGAAGATCGCTCCCGAAGCGCCAACACTCGCCCGGTAAGGATTCCACGCCGCGCTGGCCAGACTGGCTCCCACCCCGCAGATGAGATACGCAGCAGCGTAGGTCCAGCGTCCATAGAGCGATTCGCAGAGTGCGCCCAGATTCCACAAGCACCACATGTTGAAAGCGATGTGGATGATACCGCCGTGAACGAAGATGTTCGTCAGCAGCCGCCACCATTCCCCGGAAAACGTAAGCGCGCCTGCATTGGCGCCCCATCGGATACTCTCTGCAGTCGAGAACTCCATGATGGTGGAGCCAGCGAGCGCCATGCCAAGAAATACAGCCGCGTTGATGCCAAAGATGATCTGTGTCAGGCCGATCGTGGGTTCACTGCGGCGAGCCCAGGGCGTGCGCATTACCGGCTGCCGCGCATCGTCCGCAAGTTCACCACGCTGGTAAGCTTCGTGCTGAACGCACCATTGGCATACCTTCTTGCCGAAGGTAAACCCGGAAAGCTGTCGTCCACATCGAATGCAATTTGCCATGTGTTCTTAAAAAGAGTTCTTAAAAGAGTATCAGCAGTATGGTATATGCGGCGAGAAGTGAAAGGAAAAGAGGAGTGAAAGGAAAACGGATTGAGCTGCCGCTCCACGGCAAGAAGAGCAGTTCCGGCGAAGGTCACTCAGAGGCTTCGCGTCAGCGAATCAAGTTCATCAGGAGGCAACTGCACAAAGGCCGCGGCGGCAGCGGTTTTTAGAGCGCCGTAAGTCCGTAGACCGTCGATCTCGCCCGCGGTGCGCAGGTTCGCTAGAGCTGGCATAGAGTTCAAGATGTCCGCCCGAAGCAGCAACCAAAAGCGAAGCCTGAGTCCGGCCAGCGTGGAATAGAGGCGGACCTCAATTGCCCGCTCCTGCAGAACAGAAGCCATGCTGGCGCGGCGAGGGTCACTGCTATCCTTTTCCGCATCGGCAAACTGAACCAGAACCTTGGCATTATGAGCCATGCGGCGAGTTAGCTCGAGATACAAACGCATGCGCTTCCGTTGCGCCTCGCGAAACTGCCGGGGGCCAAGCTTCCAGCGAAATCCAAATTCCGTGGCCGGGTCGAGGAGCGACTGAGCAAGTGAAATGTCCACCGGGTAGAGGAAGGGAATGACGTCATCGACGTCGCGCTTGGGGAATCGCGACCAGGCGCAGCGCAGCATGTAGATGCAGGATAAAGCGCCCCACGCAATGATCAGCCAGGTGGAAATGATAGAGAACATAACCTAGCGCATCCTCCGTAACGCGTCTTTATATCGTTCCAGATCACCGGGGGAAGGGGCCGATAGTTTCGAACTCAGGGTCTGTGTCTTTTGAGGCACGCTAAAAAACCATATCCAGATCAACACGGCAACAGAGTATGCCACAAGTGAAGTCACTCCCCACAGGAATTTGAATCTTGTTCCAAAATCCGAAAACTTGGTCGTAGTTAGCAGCATTACAGTGGCATAAAGCCCAAACCCTGTGGCTATGCCAAACGGATACTGTCTCCATCGCAAGCCTACAACTGGAACCAAGGTCGCCAATCCGGCGAACACGAACACCTGCACGAAGCGGACAGCTATCTCGCCAACGGCAATATAGAAAAGGATACCGCTGAGACGCGACGGGACAATGCTCGCCCGACCTACGCTCATTCCTATACCCGCAATAAGGACAGCCGGAAAGATGAGACGGGCCCACCAGGCGCGCGTCAGATTTCCGAGAACCGTTTGCAGCACTTCGTACATCACCAGGATTCCGAGCAGGTCGTATCCGGCCTCGGTGACCCAATAAATTAGGTAATAAGCATCATGATAGTTGTGAACCGCGAAGCGTGCTGCGTCCGCTCCGACGGCGAATGCGGCATAGGCAAAGAAACACGGAAGAGTAACGTAGACACGCCTGCGAACTAGTAGCCAAAGCAGCGCTACCAACAAGCAGGACGGAATAAATTCCGGGATGTTCATTGAAGCCGGGAACAGCTTACCTTAACTGTTCCCGGTCTTCGAGCGTTCATTCTGCTACACGGCAATTTCGGGGCGCGGCGGCTTATTAGTTGAGGTAGGCGGCATTCCGCCTCCGTCGGCTAATTGGACAACTGCTGGTTTAGGTGGTTTGGTCGCTGATCCGGTAGGCGGCATCCCACCTCCATCGGCCAAAGCTACCGAAGCGAACGACATAAGCAACAGCGTAACTGCGAAGGCGCGTTTCATAGGTGATTCTCCTTATCTATGGGGGATTCCCCAGGGAGACAGTTTAGTCGGAGGCGCAAGCGGCAGGGATTTTAGGAGAAGAACAAGCGAAATCCGAACGAAGGAGTGGTCCGAGCGTAATCCGATTCTTGCTTCTTAGTGAATCGTCTTAGTCTTCCGCGACATGTAATCCATCAGCAGATATTGCCCCAGCGTGTAGGGCGTGGTGAAATAGGCTTTCCCGCGGCACATCTCGGTGACTTTCTGCACGAACTTAACCAAGCCATAGTCCGACGCGAGCATGAATGTATTAATAAGAACGCCGGCGCGCTTGCACTTAGAAACTTCTTCCAGCGTCTGACTAACAACGAGAGGATCGAGGCCGAATGCGTTCTTATAGATTCGTCCATCTTCAAGCGTGAGCGCCGAAGGCTTGCCGTCCGTAATCATAACGATCTGCTTCATGTCTTTTCTCTGCCGCTGTAAAATCCGTTGTGCCATACGCAGGCCTTCTCGCGTGTTGGTGTAGTAAGGGCCAACTTTGACCCGCGCCAGCTGCGACAAAGGAACTTCCTCTGCAGAGTCATGAAAGAGCACCAGCGAGAGCGAATCGCCCGGATATTGCGTGCGGATAAGATGCGACAACGCCATGGCAACTTTTTTCGCCGGAGTAAAGCGGTCTTCGCCGTAAAGAATCATTGAGTGCGAGCAGTCGAGCATCAGCACCGTGGCGCACGAAGATTGGTATTCGCACTGATGAACCTGCAAGTCGGAATATTCGATATTGAGCGGGAGGCTAAGCCCTTCGCGCTGGATGGCGCTGGATAGCGTCGCAGTGATGTCGAGGTTGAGCGTGTCGCCGAACTCGTAAGTTCTGGAAGCCCCACTGGCTTCGATGCCCGTCGCCAAATCTCGCGTATCGTGACGCCCAAAGCTTGACTTGCCAAGTGACCCCAGCAAATTGCGCAAAGATTTGAAGCCAAGAAAGTCCAGGCTTTTATCAGTGATTTCAAATTTCGCCTGCTGTTGATTTTCGCCCACTTGCCCGCTCGCGCCGGGCGGCCGGGACGGATCTGGAGGCTGATCGATTGAGATATAGTCTTCCTGCTGCATGCGCTCGATTAATTTCTCTATAAATTCATCGAGTTCGCCATCCGCAGCCATCTGCTGTAAGCGATCGTGCATGCCTTCGTCGAACTGATCGCTATCCATCAGCGCTTGTTCGATGGCGCGCCGCAGGTCGTCGAGCGTCTGCTCGCCCTCCGGCATCTCGTACCACATGTCGCTCTGGAATCCGCTCTGCAGCAGATAGTCAGAGAGCGCGCCAAGCAGGTTTTCCATGCTCATCTCTCCGGCAGGATCCGGGACGTATTTGGAGTAACGGATGCGTTTCATAAAACAGTGGCCAGTGATCAGCGGCTAGTGGTCAGTAGAAGCCCATAGGACGAGGAACTTTGTTCTAGCCACTGGCCACTGTACTTTGCAGTTCAATTAAATTGTCTCCTCTGCCGGTACGGTGGTTCTTCCTTCTCAAAATTCTTTTCGCGCTGCGGCTCGGATTTTTTCTCGCCGGCTTTGAAAACTCGCTCCTCGTTGCGTCCGATCCGCTTATGGGCGTGTAATCCTTCGAGGATGAATTCCGCGGCCGAGACTTGCTGCTCGGGACTCTCTTTCTGCGAGATGCCAAGCGGTCCAAGTTTGTCGACCAGTCCCTGAATCCCTTTCAGATTTTCAAGAGCTTCGAGAGCCGAAACGGAATCCGATAGCTGAATCTCGCCGCCCAGGTCGAACCACTGTACGATCTGCTGTACGTTGGCGCCCGTGAAATATTCATCGTAAGTTTTCGCGATCGCGGCGCGGATCAGTTCCCGGCCCACAAAGTCGGCACCTTTCATCTCGCCTTCATATTCCAGTTCCAATTTGCCGGTAATCGCGGGCAGCGCGGCGTAAATATCGCTTACACGGGGCACAACAAGCTTTTCGTCGTTACGAATCGCGCGCCGCTCAGCGTTCGAAATAACATTTTCCATCGCCGAAATCGGTAGACGCTGGCTCACGCCGCTTCGCTTATCGATCTTCTTATCTTCGCGTGCGGCAAACGCGATGCGCTCAATTACCTCCGAAATGTAATTAGGCAAATGTAGCGGATGACCGTTGCGGCCGGTCCAGGCTTCCTGGGCAGTGATCGCAATCCCTTCATCCACGGTCGCCGGATAGTGCGTGCGAATCTCAGAGCCGATGCGGTCCTTGAGCGGTGTGATAATTTTTCCGCGAGCCGTGTAGTCCTCCGGATTCGCGCTGAAGACAATAGCCACATCGAGCGGCAGTCGGATGGGATACCCCTTAATCTGCACATCGCCTTCCTGCATGATGTTAAACAATCCCACCTGAATTTTTCCAGCGAGGTCAGGAAGTTCGTTGATGGCGAAGATGCCGCGATTGGCGCGGGGCAGCAGGCCGTAGTGAACCGTGAACTCACTCGACAATTCGTGTCCGCCGCGAGCAGCCTTGATCGGATCAATGTCGCCGATCAGATCGGCGATCGTTACATCGGGCGTGGCAAGTTTTTCCACGTAGCGATCATCGGGAGTGAGATAAGAAACGGGAGTAGCGTCGCCGAGCCGCGCGACCTCTTCACGGCATCGCCGACAGATGGGAGCGTAGGGATTGTCGCGAATCTCACATCCCGTCACGTAGGGCATGTGCGGATCGAGCAACGTCGTCAAAGCGCGCAGGATACGGCTTTTAGCCTGACCGCGCAAACCGAGCAGAATGAAATTGTGCCGCGACAAAATGGCATTGACGATCTGGGGCACTACGGTGTCGTCATAGCCGACGATGCCAGGGAAGATGCTGCTGTCGTCGTTGTTACGTAGGCGGGCAATGAGATTATCGCGGAGTTCGTCTTTCACGCGGCCGCTGCGCAGACGTTCTTCGGAAAAACTACTGGAGCGCAACTCGCCGAGCGTGCGCGGAAGACTCATGAGGGAACCCCCAACTACTTTTCAGGATTATACGCGGAAGAGTGGGCCTCGGGTTTAATGCACGTGCCCGTTGCCTCCTGCTTTCTCGCGGGCCTTGGCAGTCCGGCGAATGTTGGGGACGATCGTTTCGAGGTAACTGATGAACAATGAAAGACGTTCCGGTTCGGAGCGCAACGCGAGCAACTTCTGCTTGAAATCCAGATCGAGCGGCAGGGAACCGGCAAGATGGAAAGAAAGCAACGACCGATCCGCTGCGGAGATATCCTGCTTTGTCCCGGCGATGGTGGCAAGTTCGGAATGCAACTCGATTGCTCGCGAGATATCCTCCTGCGGCGAAGTTCCCGGAGCATTGTCAATCATCACAACTTCCGCCTGCAGAAAAGAGCGTTCCTGGTTGATGCGCAGAAGTTCAAAGCGCTTGCGCCCTTCGGCAACAAGGTCGAGTCGGCCATCGGCGTACTCTTTCACCACCGTAACGATTTCAGCCGTGCATCCCACTTCAGCCAAACCCTGATCGAGTGCGCGCACCACTCCGAAGTGGCGATGCTGTGCACGGCATTCGGCAATCATTTCTTTGTAACGTGGCTCGAAGATATGCAACGGCAGGGCAGTGCCGGGGAGCAGGACGAGGTCGAGCGGGAACAGTGGCAGAAGGGCGTCCAAGCATTCTCCGGTTGCAGGCGCGGGATGAGCATAAATGCCGCGCGCTGGCTGATTGTATCGCAGGATGTATCGGAGGATGCACCGCAGGACTTGACTTCATAAGTTGCAGACGATAAAAGCGCGTATGGAACTTGCAGGCAAAATTGTGGTAGTCACAGGCGCTTCCATGGGCATCGGGGAAGCGATTGCGAAAATCTTCGCCGATCAGGGAGCAATCGTGGTCCTGCTCTCGCGCGACGCAAGCAGAGTGGAGGCGGCGCGCGCCCGCGTCGGGCACACCGAGCGCACGCTGGCCATGGCCTGCGATGTGCGCCACCGTGAGGACATCGACCGCGCTATCGGGCTAACTCTCCATCACTTTCAGAGGATCGACGTCTGGGTGAACAATGCCGGCCACGGCCTACTGGACTCCGTTGCGCAAATGGACATGGCGGCGTGCCGCGAAATGTTCGACACGAATTTCTTCGGAGCCGTTGCCGCAATGCAAGCCGTGATTCCGGTGATGCGGCAGCAAGGCGGCGGGACAATTATTAACATCTCCAGCGTAGCCGGGCACATTCCCGTTGCGTTCCATGCGGCTTACAGTGCAACCAAGTTTGCTCTGAACGCGATCGGCAAAGGTGCCGGCATGGAGTTAAAGAAGGACGGAATTCATCTGTTGACAGTGTGTCCCGGATACGTGCGGACCGCATTTGGCGAGAATGCGCTTCGAGGCGAAGAGTTGAAGAGAGTGCGTCCGGCATCGGTGAAAGGAATTACGGCCGAACGTGTCGCCCGGGCTACGCTGCGAGGATACTTGAAGCGGAAGCGAGAAGTGATTGTGCCCTGGACGATGTACCTGCCGCAGAAGATATATCAGCTATTCCCAAGTGTGGTGGAATGGGCGATGGGACGGATGGCTGGGTGATTTCATCGTCGATCTAACGTCTATCCCAACTCTGCCAGCATCGCTTCCATTTCGCCTAGGGCATGCAGGTTGCCGGTGCGCCGCGCGGAGGCGATTCCATCGGTAAGCATCGTCTTCGCTTCGGTAATGCGGTCCGCGCGAGTCAGCGTTTGCGCTGCCATGAAGTAGCCGGGCGTGTATTCGGGATTGGCCTTCAGCAGAATTGAAAACTCGGCCAGCGCACGATCGAAGTCACCCTGATTGGAATATTCCATCGCCAGGCCGTAGCGGGCGAAGGTGTCGTTTGGGTTCTGCGTGAGAATATCGTTAAGGGCGGCGATGCGGTCCATAAGCAGTTTTCAGTTCTCGGTTTTCAGTTCTCAGTGAGATGAGATTACTACAAACCGAACCTTCACTTCCGGTTTGCGCAGGTTCCGACCTTTGTCGCATTCATCGAGGTAGTAGAATTAGCAATCTTTAACATTCATCCTCTGCGAAAGGAATCCAATGGCTTGTCCGTTTTTCATGCCGATAGAAAAATTAGATGGAAGCTGGCCGCATGCAGAGCGGCTTCCGCTGGGCTGCGGATGGAGTGGCCACTGCACCGCTCCTGGACACGAGCATGAAGCTCCGTCGCCGGAAGAATTGCGGGAGTTCTGCAACCTTGGCTACGCCGAGGGTTGTGGCAGATTGCCGCGCGAGAGAGCGTGGGATTCGGTGCGGTTTGCGGCCCGAAACGCAGGCGGCGGCAAGAACGAAACCAGCATACGCACTCAGATCCACTATGTATGCGAGCGCGAACATCGTCCTTCGGATCATGGAATGCTGCAATACGATGCGGCTGCGGCGCGGTGGGTAGAACCACATCCCGACCTTCGAGTGCAACGCATGGCGGAATGCTTTCTGGAATCCTATCTGCAGAAGAGAAAAAGATCGGTAGTGATTCGCGCCGCTGCAAGTTAATCGACTGTTAAACAACAGAACGAGGAACGACAATGAACGAAGAGATACTGACGCCCCGGCCGGTGCGGGATTCGCAATCCGAGATGACGGAACTGGTTCTGCCCAACGACGCCAACCCGCTGGGCGCGCTGCTCGGCGGCCGGTTAATGCATTGGATCGATCTGGCTGGCGCATTGGCTATCCACCGCCACGCGCGCAGTTACGCGGTGACGGCTTCGGTCGATCACATCGATTTTCTCGTGCCGGTGCAGGTCGGTGACATGGTGGTTCTGAAGTCATCGGTAAACCGGGTCTTTCAAACTTCGGCTGAAATCGGCGTGAAAGTTTTTGTGGAGAACTACATAGCCGATACGGTGCAGCATGTGGCCTCAGCGCACCTCACATTCGTTGCGGTGGACACGCAGGGCAATCGCCTGAAAGTGCCCGCGGTAATTCCCGAGACCGAAGAACAGAAAAGGCGCTACGACGATGCCGGCCGCCGCCGCGAGATGCGGCGCACAGAAGTGGAGCGACGCCGAAAGGCGAAACCGTAATCTATAGATCATCAATCTATGGATCATCCGGCTCGGCCGCACCGCCATCGCATCACCTCCGCCTGTATAATCAAGCTTGGCTTCAGCCTCATCATTATCGCAATTCATCCTTGGAGTGTGATCCCTTGAATGCACATATGCCTCATCCCGGGCAGCCAGCGCCGGGTCCGCAGCCGTTGCCTGGAGTTGATGCCATCATCGCCGTAGGTTCGGGCAAGGGAGGCGTGGGCAAGACCACGCTGTCGGTAAACTTGGCTGTCGCTATGGCCAAGATGGGACACAAAGTCGGCCTGCTTGATGCCGATGTGTATGGGCCGAACGTCCCGCTGATGCTGGGCGTGAGCGGGCAGCCGAAGGTGGGTGCGGAAAACCGCATCGACCCGCTGCAGGCGCACGGTCTAAAAGTAATTTCGGTGGGATTCCTGAATCCCGGCGACAAGCCCATCATCTGGCGCGGTCCCATGCTGCACCAGATCGTGAAGCAGTTTCTCGGACAGGTGGACTGGGGGCATCTGGATTACATGGTCATCGACCTGCCGCCGGGCACGGGCGATATCGCGTTGTCGCTGGTGCAGTCGGTGCCGCTGACGGGCGCGGTGGTGGTTTCAACTCCTTCCGACGTTTCGTTGCAAGATGCGCGTAAGGCCATCGAAATGTTCCGGCAGATGAAGGTGGATCTGGTGGGCGTGGTCGAGAATATGAGCTATTTTGTATGCCCACACTGCAACCACGAGATCGATATCTTTTCGCGCGGCGGCGCGGAGAAGATGGCGCAGCATTTCGACGTGCCGTTTCTGGGAAGCATCGAACTCGATCCTGAAGTCCGCAAGTCCGGCGACGGCGGGAAGCCGATCGTGCTGGAAGGCGAAAATTCGCCGCATGCCAAGTCGATCTTTTCGTTTGCGCGGAAGGTTGTGGCGCGTGTGGGGGAGATTAAAGCTGGCGAGTCGGCTAGCGTGATTTCGATTCAGTAAATCAAAGGCTTAACCACAAGGGACACTGAGGAACACAGGGTAAACCCCTCTGTGTGACTCTGTGTTCTCTGTGTTTAAGCTTTTGATTTTTCGCGCCGCTTCGAGAACCTCGACAGCCGCCAAACGGCATCCGCCTCGCAATCTTTAACAATGAGCTCCGCCATCATCTCCCCGAGCGCCAGCCCGTGCTTGAAGCCGTGTCCGGAGCCTCCTCCGAGCAGCCACACATTTTCCAGTCGCGGATGCCGATCCAGAATGAAGTTGCTGTCCGGGGTCTGCTCGTACTGGCAAACCCTTGTCTCGATCAGCGGAGCGTCTTTCATCGCGGGAAAGCGAAAGGCCATGTATTCGCGCACACGTTTCAGTGTTGCTTGATTGACGACTCGCTCACCGGAAGTAGGATCGAAAACGCGGCCGCGCGTGTCATCGGCAACCTTGAAGCCGCGCCGGTCGCTGCCCGGGATGCCGTAGAAGAAACGCTTGCCGTGATCTCCCCATACTGGAAGATGTGTATCGGTGAAACGTGGGTCTCCGGCGGGCGCTCCGAAGAAGAAAATATCCTGCTTGGTTGGTTGAATAAGCTGGCCCAGAGTTTCAGGGAACAGTTTACCTAGCCATGGTCCGCAGGCAAAGAGGTAGTAATCGGCTTTGAGCTTCGAGCCATCCAAAAGAGTCAGGCTGCGAAGAGGCGCGTGCTCAAGCTGGTCGGGCAAGACCGCGATCTGACGATAGCTTCCACCCTCCGCGACGAACGCATCAACTACAGCCTGACAACTGGCTCGCGCGTCCAGGTATCCGCACTCGGGTTCGTAGATTCCCCAGCGAACATCTTCGAAGTTGATCTGCGGCCAACGCTTTTTCATCTCAGGAGTCGAGAATTCCTGAAACTTGATTCGCGCTTCGCGAAGCATCGAAAGCGACTCGCGCTCGTAAGCGTCGTCGCGGCTGCTCACCATCCAGAGAACACCGGTGCGGTGCAGAAATTGCCGTTTCCAGCGCCGTTCGTATTTCTGCCAGAGCGTGAGTGCGCGCGCGGCCAGTTTTGTGTAAGGCTGGTCGGGTCCATACGTTCCGCGCATGATGCGAGTCTCCCCGCCCGAGGATGCGCGCGAGTTGCCCGGACCCCAGGCATCGAGCAACGTGACGCGAGCTCCGCGCTCCAGCAGATGTAGCGCAGCCCAGCCGCCGAAGGCGCCAGCTCCGACCACGGCGACATGCAGTTTGGATTTCATAGAAAATGCTTTCGCATCGTGAACGTTGAGGATACCCGGGAGATGGCTGAGCAGGGAAGATGCGGGTGCGGATTCCGGTCGGATATACTCCTTCAGCCATGAATTTACGACCCAACTCACTCCGTCTCCGCTGCCGAATGGTGTATGCCATCGCCTTCGTATTTTTCTTCTCTTCTCTTTTTCTTTTCGCGCAGAACCAGACTTCCGCGTCGCGTGCCGCCGCTGTGCTGGACTCAATGCCACACGCCAAGCGGATCGCTGAGGTTGCGCTCTCTCCCGACGGAAGCCAGGTGGCCTACATCGTCGACGATGAAATCACGGTGACGTCTGTTGGTGGCGGCTCGTCGCATGCGATCGCCGTGGAAGGCACCCTTCCGCTGCGCGATGTGGCGTGGTCGGCGGACAGCAAGCGCATCGCATTCCTCGCCGACCTTCCCGGTGACATTCCCTCTGCGCAGCTCTGGACTGCCGGGGTCGATGGCAGCGCTCCCACGAAACATGCAGACCTGAAGGGCTACGCCCAGGCTCCACGCTTCTCTCCCGATGGATCGAAGCTCGCTCTGCTATTCGTCGAAGGTATGCCGCGCGCGGCGGGCCCGCTGCAGCCCATGACGCCGCTCGCGGGAGTCATCGGCCAGGAAATCTTCGAGCAGCGTATTGCTACCGTCGATTTGAGCACGGATCATCTCACGCAAGTTACGCCCGCCGATTTTTACGTCCACGAATATGATTGGACTCCTGATGGACAAGGCTGGGTAGTAACGGCCGCGCCCGGCTCCGGCGATGCGAACTGGTATGTCGCGCGTCTCTACCTCGCGAACGCAACTACGGGCAAGCTGAAGGAAGTCTACAAGCCGAAGCTGCAAATCGCCGACCCACGCGTCTCTCCCGATGGAAAAAGCGTGGCGTTCATCGAAGGACTGATGAGCGACGAGGGTTCGACTGGCGGAGACATCCGGTTGGTCTCGATCGCAGGTGGCACTGCGCGAAATCTGACTCCCGGTATTAAGTCATCTCCGTATGCGCTCGCGTGGACGGCACCCGACCGCATCACCTTTGCGCAAAACGTGGATGGCAATGCTGGCTTCGCCACCGTGAGCACCAAGGCCGCCGCTAAGTCGCTCTGGACCGGCGAAGAATGGGCCTATCCCACCGGTCTTGCGTGGGCATCAAGCGCGTCATCAGCGGGCGACAGCTTGATTACCGCCATTGTGCGCCAATCGGGAAGCACGCCGCCGGAAGTTTGGGCAGGCCCGATTGGAAGCTGGAAGCAACTCACCACTCTCAACGCTGACGTTAAGCCCGCATGGGGCGAGATACGCAATGTGAATTGGATGAATGGCAACACGCGAGTGCAGGGATGGTTAATGCTGCCCAAAGATTTTTCCCCAGGCAAAAAATATCCGTTGGTTGTGACGGTTCACGGAGGCCCGTCCTCCGCATGTGTTTCGCAGTGGGGCGAACGAAACATGGGATCGCTTTCAGCGATGGGATACTTTGCTCTCTGTCCCAATCCGCGCGGCAGTTATGGACAAGGAGAAGCGTTCACGCAGGGCAACGTAAAGGATTTTGGCGGCGGTGATTATCGCGACATCATGGCTGGCGTGGATGCGATTTCCAAGGAATATCCCATCGACACCAAGCGCATCGGCATTCGCGGCCACAGCTATGGCGGATATATGACGATGTGGGCCGAGACTCAAACGCCGCGGTTTGCGGCGGCAGTCGCGGGCGCTGGCCTATCCGATTGGCTTAGCTATTACGGCCTGAATGATATCGACGAATGGATGATTCCGTTCTTCGGCGCATCAGTCTATGACGATCCGGCGGTGTATGCGAAGAGTGATCCTATGCATTTCGTGAAGGCGGTGAAGACGCCCACGCTTATCATCGTCGGTGACCGTGATGGCGAAGTGCCCATGGAGCAATCGGTCGAGTGGTGGCATGCGCTGACCGATCTGCACGTCCCGACCAAGCTAGTGGTCTATCCGAACGAAGGCCATGCGTTTATTAAACCAGCCGATGCGCGGGACTATAGTCTTCGCACTCTCGAGTGGTTCGAGGAGTGGTTCGCGAAAGCGCCATAAGCGTTCTCAGCTTTCAGATTTGAAAACTACAGTTTGTTCTCTCGTCGTTGATTGCGCGCGAAATCCACCACTGCCTGGCTGAAATCAACCGCCTAAGTCCATCAAAAGAACGGAACTCTTCCCCATTCCCCGTGTTCAATCTAGTAACAGGAGTTCTGGGGAACATTATGAAAACCAAATTATCTAAAACGCTTCTTACCGCTGTATTGACGAGCGCAATGGCGCTCGGGAGTGGCACTTCCTTGTGGGCGCAGGACCCGTCGGCGGACAAACCGTCAGCGGGTATCAGCGCTCAGGCGGATCAGGCACCGCCGCAAGAGCAGCCCGCGCCGCAGTATAACGCGCCGCAATACAATGCGCCGGATCAGAGCGCGCCTCAGGATGTCGCGCCTCCACCACCGCAAGATCAAGGTCCATATCAAGACCAGGCGCAAGCGCCTCCGCCTCCAACGGGGCCCGGGCAACCGCAATACACACCGTTGCCTCCGGAGCAGTTGCATAAGCTGGTAGCTCCGATTGCGTTGTATCCCGATTCGCTCGTGGCGCAGATATTGGCCGCTTCAGAGTATCCGACGCAAATTGTAGAGGCGGACCGGATGGTACGGGACTATCCGCAACTGAAGGGAAAAGATCTGGCCCAGGAAGCGGACCAACAGGATTGGGATCCAAGCGTGAAGGCTCTGGTGGAGTTTCCTACAGTGCTGGCGAACCTGGACAGGAATTTGTCGTGGACCTCTGAGCTGGGCCAAGCCTATCAGAACCAGCAAGATGACATGATGCAGGCAGTCCAGTACATGCGTCATAAGGCTTACGATGCGGGCAATCTGCGGAGTACGCCTCAAGAGCGCGTGTACGAGCAGGGGCCGAATGTAGACATCCAGCCGGCTGATCCGGATGTGGTGTATGTGCCCACTTACAACCCGGCGTATGTGTACGGATATCCCGTAGGCCTGTGGCCTGGTTTCTATCCGTGGTGGGGATTTGGCGGCCCGTACATTTCGTTCGGCTTTGGCTTCCCGATCTCGCCGTTCTTCGGCTTCGGCTGGGGATGGCATGGATGGGGTATCGGCTGGGGCTTCCATGGTGGAATCTTCTTCGGCGGCCATCCTTGGGCTTTCCGCGGCGGAGCGTTCTACAACCACGCCGCCTTTATGCACGGAAATTATCGAGGATTCTCTTCCGGGCATGGCGCATTCGGAGCGCGCGGGTTTGGCTCAGCCGCAGGCCACGGCTATGCAGGGGCATCTCATGGCTTCGCCGGCAGCAATCGCGGGGCAGCCGTTAACCGGGGCGCTGAAGGTAACCGAGGCTACGCAGGCAACCGGGGATTCTCCGGCGGCGAACGATCTTTCGCTGGACGCGGATCGAGCGCGCCGCGTGCTGCTGGTTCCAGCGGCAGCCGCGGTGGTGAGTCGCGCGGATCCTCTTCGCACGGAGGCGTCGGCGGTTCGCACGGTGGCGGACACTCTAGCGGCGGACACGCCAGCAGTGGACACAGCAGCGGTGGAGGTCACGGCGGCGGGCACGGCGGCAGGCGCTAAGTCTTCCGTACAGTCGTCACCGTTCCAGCCCAAATCGAAAACCCCGCTCTCACGAGCGGGGTTTTCTTGCGCGACCAAAGTCCGGGGTCGCTATCTCGCGCCGACTGCCTGATTTGCTGCATAGGCTGATTTCGATCCGGAAGATACTTGTTTCTTTCCTGGGCTCTCGGTCTTGGCCTCGCTCTTTGAGAAAATTTTTGCCGTGATTAACATTGCGGTAAGTGTCACGGTCAAAAGTGCGAATTGACGCCAGCCACTCAGCATGGATGCATTGCCCAGCAGCGTGAGACCCGCGAAGCAAAAGATAAGATGAACACAAAAGACCTGCAGAGAAGATTGTCCTAACAGCACCAGAGGCCTTACCGCTGCGGGCTTGGTTACTCGTTGCGAAAGGATTAGCAATGCTGACACTGCCGCGAAATCAAGCACCCTTATCGGTCCGAGGTGCCACTTGTCAAAAAGAAATTCAAAAGCGCCCAGTTCCAAACCGTGCGCGAGTATTCGCCGCATGACGAAACAAAAAACGGCGATCACCACGGCTGGAACTACCCACCGCCTGGCCCACGTTTCAATCTCCAGGTTATCGTGGGCCCAACGCACTCCCAGCCATACACCCACAAACCATAGAAATTGCCAGGCCCAGAGGTCGAATGAGCCCATCTCGTTCAAGGGAATTCGCGTGGGAATGTACCGCATCATGAATGTGTGTTCAGCGTTGCGAAATCCGAACTGAGCGAGTACCCAGAAAGAGAAAGAGGTCCACAAGATCGGTTTCCATCCAATGCGCCGCGCCAGCGGAATTGCAATTAACGTTAACAGCAGAAAAATGATGTACATCGGCAGGATGTCGAGCAGCGGCGGACGATAAATCAGCAGAGCGGCTTCCGTTACCGCTTGCTTAGGCCCAGCCATGAAGTAAAAATCCAGCAGGTTGTGCAGCCCTGGCCGATTGCCACGGGAGGCGATGGGCACCGCCACTAAGAACGTAAAAGCCAGTAGGAGCGCATGGTAGCCATACAAGCGCAACGTGCGTCCCCACAACTTTCGCCCCATTGCGGGATAGCCGTCGCGCTCTGCGATACGGAAGTAGATCCGTCCGGTGAACAGCGCCGAGAGAAAAATGAAACCCTCTGCCGCTCCCACGAACCCAAACGGTTGGTTTACCCACGCGCTCGCAGCTGTGGGCAAATGGGTCAGCGCGATCCACACCAGCATCACTCCTCGTATCGCATCCAGTTCTAATCGGCGTCCCGTGCGCACATCCCTTAGACGCCATCTGACAGCCAACCGTCACTCGAATTCGACATCGAATACAAAAGCTCACGCGACTTTACGCAAAATTACATGCTAAAGTCAGCGGCGGAGGGACTCGGTGGCCGTTTTCTTAAGAGCCGTTTGCTTGAAAGGATCGACCGCATTCTTGCTTCTACGCCTGCTGGTCCCGCTGCCGGCTCACGCCAAACGGCATGAGACAGGGTTCATCGACCGAACTACGACCATCCAAGACATTCATTACAAATACCAGGTATTCGTTCCGGAAGATTGGACGCCTCACCGGAAGTGGCCCGTGATTCTTGCTCTTCACGGCGCTGGCGAGCGCGGTAGCGATGGCTTGCTGCAAACTGCCGTGGGCATCGGTCCCGCCATCCGCGCAAACCGTAGCGTGATTGAGGCAATCGTAGTGATGCCGCAATGTCCGAGAGATCATTGGTGGACACTGTCACCCATGGACGACCTCGCGATGGCCGCACTGGCAGAAGCGACCAAGGAATTCCACGGGGATACTCATCGTATCTATCTCACCGGCCTATCCATGGGAGGGTTTGGCGCGTGGCATCTTGCGCAGAAATATCCGGGAAGATTCGCAGCTCTGGTGGTGATCTGCGGAGGGATTCGCGCGCCTGCTGCGGCACTGAGCGCTTACCCCGATCTTGCCAAGGTCACGCCATCGGATTCACCGAAAACATATTTGGACGCAGCCCAGCGAGTGGGCAAGGTTCCAGTCTGGATTTTTCATGGCGCTGACGACGAAATTGTTCCGGTCACTGAATCTCAACGCATGAGCGAAGCGATGAAGCAGATCGGCGCGGAAGTTCACTACACAGAATATCCGGGCACCGGACACGCCTGCTGGAATAAAGCCTACAACGAACCAAAGCTATTTCCATGGCTCTTCTCTAAGTCCCTCCGAGATTAGCGTTCACCGGAAAACATCCGTCGAGACCTGAGGCAGCAGTGCCGCCAAGGTCGATGAGTGTAATGGCGATGTATCAACAGCCACAGCGTGGGGGTGTCTTGGTTTGAGTTTGGGGAAACCGTTTTGTGCAAGAAAAGCAGGAACCTTGAGGCCGACTTTTGCGTACTCTTCGGACTGGAGGTGCCAATGAATCATCCACTAAGTGATTCCGACGGTCATAGACCGGGAGCAGAAGCATGTCTTCGAAGTCCTCTAAGGACAATCGTATCGCTTACGATACTCTTGTTAATTGCGGGTTCAAGCGCCACAGCCCAAGTACCCAACGTCCCTGCAGGGCGGTTCCACCATTCGAGTGTTTACGACGAGACTCGGAACCAATTCCTTATATATGGCGGTTTCACATGGGATCAAGGAACCAAGAGGCTAGGTGATGTGTGGGGATGGGACGGTACCAAATGGCAGTTGATCGGCGACACAGGCGTCCGCAAGATCGTTGCGCCACTTGCCTTTGATTCAAAGCGACAACGTACCATGATGTTCGGCGGCAGCGAGGACTCCGGCACGGACGGCAAGCTAAGCGTCCTGAACGGAGGAGCTTGGCAACTTGTAAAGGACCTCCCTTCCCTCGCACGTATGGATGCCAGTCTTGCTTACGACTCGAAGCGAGACCGCCTTGTGCTTTTTGGTGGATTGAACGACCAGGTTTTCTTCGCTGATACGTTGGAGTATGACGGCAGCGACTGGAAGCCCACCTTCATGCCGGGTCCGTCCCTCCGCTCTAGCGCTGCCACAGTGTACGACTCCGCACGTGGCGTAACGGTCTTGTATGGAGGCTTTCGCCCTCTTGGCGCGCTTGGCGATACTTGGGAATGGAACGGCGAACAATGGAAGCTCGTTAGCGAATCAGGCCCAGGGCCACGCAGCTGGCCAGGACTCGCATACGACTCGAAGAGGAAACGAACAGTTCTCTTTGGCGGCGAAGATGAAAAGGGCCAATTTTATTCTGACACGTGGACATGGGACGGCAAAGCGTGGACACGCATTGCCACTGAGGGGCCACCGGCACGGATACAGTTTGCGATGGGATACGACTCCTCGCGAGACCGTGTCGTGTTATTCGGAGGCGTGAACAACAAGCCACAGCGGATACTAGATGACCTTTGGGAGTTCGACGGCACCCGTTGGGTGCAAAAGCATCCTTGACATCAACGGTTGCACACTCGCTTTAGGTACGCGTCGGGAAATTCACAATCGTCGTCAGCAGTGATCGTTGACGGATCACGGGCAATCCGAAGTTAGCTGTTGTTAACAGGCGTTTACACGCATTGAGAACCGTCCTCGGTCGACGTGTAATGGCGATGTTGCAACAATAAACCAAATCCCGCGGCACGCCGGTGTTATCCTTCTTCCGTTATGGAAGCCAAAGGCCTGACTCCAATATTGAACGTGTCCGACATCGCCAGCACGGTAGCGTGGTTTGAGAAGTGGGGATGGAAAAAATTGTGGGACTGGGGAACACCTCCGACGTTTGGCGCGGTTGGATCGGGTAAGGAAACTTGCATCTTTCTTTGTCAGGGCGCGCAGGGAGGCCGTGGCCGCGGCGCGAACACCACCACGTTTCAGCAGGACGGAGACGAACAGGGCGACAAAGGTGTCTGGATGTCGGTGTGGGTGGACGACGTGGACGAGATGCACAAGCATTGCGTCGCCGCCGGGCTGGAGGTCACATTTCCGCCCACCAATATGCCGTGGAACGTTCGCGAGATGCACCTTCGCCATCCCGATGGGCATGTGTTCCGGGTGGGACGCGGATTCGAGCCCAAAAAGTAGAACCAAACAGTCAATGAGCGCTATGGGCTGGCCCGCTTTAACCTACGTCCTTACAAGCACACGACTCGATTTGATTTGTGTGTGGCCATCGTCTCATTCCTTTCTGCTCTGGTTTTCAGCATCAAGGCGCATAACGAGTAAAGACAAGGTCGGTCGCTTTGGCCTTCTCGTGGCAGGGGAAGCAGCTTTTCATAAACGCCGCGTCGCCATGTTTGCCGTCCGCGAAGTGAGCAAACCCCCAGCCGCCGGTTGCGGCGTATTTTTTTGAGTCCTTGACCATAAACTGAATGTTCGTGGGGGCCCCGGGAACAAAAGATTGAGCTTGGCCAAAGACTTTGTTGTTTTCATCCGAGGGTACGTTACGGTAATGCAACGCAGCAATGATCGTGCCGTCCGGAAACGGAAGCTTCCCCTCCCGGTAAGCCTTGATCGCTACATCGTTGCCCAGGACGGCACCTAAACTGTTGAGGTTGCCTGCTTCATGGGCCGAGGAGATCCACTGCCAGTCGCGGTACCCGTGAGGGATTTCAGTAACGAAAGGGGCGGATTCCCCATCCGCGTGTCCCGACGCAGGGGCAATGAGGGCGACAAGGCCGGCCATTGTTACAACTGCAACCAGGAAGAGTGTGATGTGTTTCATAAGCGTTCCTCCATGCAATATGCTCAGGTAAACTGAATCAGCAGTCCTAACGGTTTCGTCTCAAGGCTGATATTGATGCTTTTTCGATCGCGAGTTGCTTCGCGGAAATGCTCGGACGTAGCTGCGAAACTCGGCCAAAGACCCACGTCGGCTATACGAGTATTGTTCTTGCCCGTGAGTTCCGCCTAGGCTACAGGAACCCTGAATTACTGTAAACAGCGATTCCGTCTAATTGAGAACGCGCCGGCCCAGCTGGACGGTTACGCTTGACCTCCAACAATCTTGCCGGATGCAGTCTCGTTTGGATAATTGAAGAAGAGCTGATTGCCGTCGGGATCATCGACCACCAGAAGCCGGTAGCCCCACGAACCCTCTTTGACCGGAACACCCTTGGCTTCGAATTCCGCGCGCAGTGCGTCCAATGCGGCGACTGCGGCCTCGCGTGTCGCCGGTTCGACGTTCAGGGAAATGAACATTAGCCCCTTGCCAATCTTCTCCGGCCACGTGTCGGCCAGGATAAGCGCGCAGCCCTGCCGATCGACCTGTGCGACAAACGCTCTGCCGTCTTCGTCGTAGCGCCAGGGGCTCGTGAAGCCGAGCCGGTCAATGTAAAAGTGGAGCGAGGCCTCAACGTCGGTCACGTGTAGCACGGGGCGCGCGAACCATTCCGTCATAAGCTATCTATCCTCGAATGAAAACCACTTCTTCCAAGATCAGGCTCAAAGCGAGATGTCACTCTTCTGACTTGGGTAGCGCTTTGAACCGCGCGGTCAGTCAATCTCCGGCAGCAGCGCTAACTCGGCTTCGAAGAAGTGATAAATCCACGGAATGAACCTACATGTCGCGCAAGTATCGCATAGGCTGTCAACCGTTGAGAACAACTCGGCAGGCACCATGGACGTCCTTGACAGGACGCAGGTGCGTTCCTAAAATCCAAGCAGGAAGCACGCTTTGCGACTAAAGCTAAGTTTTTGCATCTAAAATAGTTAGCAAGAAACCAAGTTAGACGCCCGGACCCGGCACGTGACGGGCGTTTCGTTGGCAGCAAGCGCGATTAGACCTGTAGTTTAAATGCCATCAGACCCAAATATCGGCAAGCGGGAACGCGAAGTTCTCACCGCGATCGTGGAGACGTTCATATCCACGGGTGAGCCGGTTGGCTCGCTCACGCTCTCGCGCTCGAACCGCGAGGGACTGAGTCCTGCGACGATTCGCAATGTGATGGCGGATTTATCAGAAGCCGGTTTTCTTGAGCAGACGCACACCTCATCCGGGCGCGTGCCGACCACCGACGCCTACCGCTATTACGTCGAGCAAATCACAGGAACGGCGAAATTGGCGCCGCAGGAAGAAAGCATGATCTCCGATTCGCTGGCGGGCATCAGCGATGTGCAGGAGTTCATGGAGCGCACTTCGCATGTGCTGTCGCTGATTTCACGGAACGTGGGAGTGACCGTCGCCACCAGCGGCGCTAAAAACGCGTTGGAGCATGTTTACTTCTCACGCTTGGGCGATCAAAAGGTCCTGGCGGTATTAGTGACGCGTTCGGGGTTGGTGCGCGACCGCGTGCTACGGCTCGATTTGCCGCAGGCTGAGTTGGATCTCGCCGCGCGCTATATCAACGAGAATTTTCGCGGCTGGACGATGGAGTCCATGCGCGCCGAACTGGCACGGAGGATCGAGCAGGAGCGCAGCGAGTACGACCGGCTGATGAATTCGATCGAGCAACTCTATAAACAGGGCGCTTTGACTTCGGAAGCCGGCACGCAGGTGGTCTTTGTGGAAGGCGCTGCCAACCTGGTAACTGGGCAGGAGGATCGCAAGCGTTTGCAGGAATTGTTGCAGACTCTGGGCGAGAAAGAAAAAGTTGCGAAACTACTGGGAGCTTACCTCGATGTAAAGCAGGAGGCGGTGAGGGTCGTGATCGGGCTGGACGATGCGCTGCCGTCCATGCAGAACTTCGTACTGATTGGAGCCCCGGCGCGGTCGGGGAGCGATATGGTTGGATCGCTGGCGGTGATCGGGCCCACGCGCATGGATTATCAGCATACGATGACCGCGGTTTCCTATATCGCGCGCCTCTTTGACAAAATTTTGAATGAATCGGAGCAATGATAGTGGTTATGGGTAAAACGAACGGCAAGTCAGAAGCAAATGCAGGGCTGGATTTGGAGCACGAATTGCCGGCCGCATCGGATGACGGGAATGAGACCGCTGCAAAGACGGCGGTGAGCGGGGAATCGACTGGCGCGGAGGCCGAGTTGCAGAAGCTCAAGGCAGAACGGGATTCGCTGCTCGACCGGCTGGCACGGGCGCAGGCAGAGTTTGAAAACGCGCGCCGGCGCACAGTCAAGGAACAGCAGGAATCACGCGACTATGCAGTCGCGGATACGATCAAGTCTTTGCTGCCGGTAGTGGACAGCCTGGATCTTGCGCTACGGACGAAATCGGATGCTGCGGAGCTTCGTAGCGGCGTGGAATTGATTTACAAGCAACTGCAGACGGCGCTGGGCAAGCTTTCGGTGCAGGCCATCGCGGCGAAGGGCGAGCCATTCGATCCGCATTATCACGAGGCCATCGAAATGGTGGAGACCGCCGACGCGCCGGATCACCAGGTTATCGAGGAACTGCAGCGCGGCTACAAATATAAAGACCGGCTCCTGCGGCCCGCGATGGTGAAGGTTGCGAAGAATCCGGGGAAATAGGTAAGAACGTAAGTCTCCTACCCATTGTTTTCATAAGCTCCCTGATGGAAGAAAGGCATCTGTTCTGGCTACGAACGCAAAACGCGATTATTACGAAGTGCTCGGCGTGAGCCGCACAGTCACGGAAGTCGAGTTGAAGAGCGCTTATCGCAAACTCGCCATGCAGCACCATCCTGACCGGAATCCAAATAATCCGGACGCGGAAGAACGCTTCAAGGAAGTCACCGAGGCCTACGCCATTCTCGCTGACTCGGACAAGCGATCGCTCTACGACCGCTACGGCCACGCCGGTGTTGGTAATGCGGCCGGGGCCGCCGGGGGGTTCGACGGTACGCCGTTCCAGGATATAAGCGAAATCTTTGGTGAGTTCTTCGGCTTTGGCGACGCCTTCGGAGGCGGCAGTGGCCGCCGCCGCGGCCGGGTTCAGCGCGGCGCGGATCTGCGCGAAGATTTGAGCATCGAATTTGAAGAGGCCGCCTTCGGCACGGAGACGAAAGTGATGGTGCGCCGTCACGAAGCCTGCGAAGAGTGCCGCGGCTCGGGTGCGGCGGCGGGTAAAGGTCCAACTACCTGCCGTTCCTGCTCAGGACGCGGCCAAGTGCGCTATCAGCAAGGCTTCTTCAGCATCGCGCGAACGTGCCCTTCCTGTCAGGGAACGGGCAGCGTGATTACCGATCCCTGCCCCAAGTGCAAAGGCGAAGGCCGCGTTCTCCGTCAACGCTCGGTGGACACGAAAATTCCGGCAGGCGTGGAAGATGGCACGCGCATTCGTTTTACCGGCGGCGGCGAAACCGGCCCCGGCGGCGGACCGGCGGGCGATCTCTACATCGTGTTGCATGTGAAGGAGCATCCTTTTTTTGTGCGGGAAGGGAACGATTTGCACTGCGTCGTCCCGCTTTCGGTAACGCAGGCGGCCATGGGCGCGGAGATTCGCGTCCCGACCCTGGAAGGCGAGCACAATCTCAAAATTCCCGAGGGAACGCAGCCCGGCAGTACGTTCCGCGTCCGCAACAAAGGCGTGCCCGTGCTGAATGGACACGGCAAGGGCGATCTCTACGTAGAAGTGCGAGTTCAGATTCCGAACAAGCTCAGCAAACGGCAGAAAGAGCTGTTGCAGGAGTTGGAAACGACGGCGAAGGTTGATAATCAGCCGATGATGCGGTCGCTACTCGGCAAAGTGAAGGATATGTTCGGGTAGGGATGAAGTCGAGACTTGCATCGAAGATTTGTATTGCAAGTCTGCTTGAAGATTCGTATTCGAATTTGCATTCAAGATTCGTATCAGGGCATACCTTCAGGCATGCCGTAAACGGCTAATCATCGATCGCGCTTTCAGGCGCTGCCAACCCTCTACTCCCATGACACGCCGCCGCTTCATATCCGATGAAGTCTCGAACAACACCGCCGCCCTCGTCGGCGAGCATGCGGATCACCTGGTGTGTGTGTTGCGGGCCCGCGTGGGACAAGACTTCGATATCGCCACCGGCGCAGCCGTGCGCCGCGGCCGGATCACCTCGGTGAGCGAGGCTCGCGTCGAGTTCGAGCTAGCGGAAGAAGTCTCCGCAAAGAACTTGCCTGAGATCACTCTGGTTCTCGCAGTGTTCAAATTCGACCGCATGGAGTGGGCAATCGAAAAATGTACTGAACTTGGCATCTCGCAGATTGTGCCGGTGATCGCGCGCCGAACGGACTCCCATCTGGCTGCGGCCTCGGCGAAACGGGTTGAACGCTGGCAGAGGATCTCTCGTCAGGCAGCCGAACAATCTCGCCGCGCCGCGCCGCCGGAGATTGCTGCACCGGTTAAGTTTGCGGAAGCTTTGAACATTCCCGCGGCTCTGAGGATCGTTTTGGCGGAATCGGAAGAGCAAACCCTGCTGCGCGATGTGGTGAAAGCCGATGCTGCGGAAAATGAAATTGTTCTGGCGGTTGGTCCCGAGGGCGGCTGGACTGAAGGTGAATTACAATCGTTCCGACAAGCTGGCTGGATTTCTGCTTCGCTGGGCAGCACCATTCTGCGCGCCGAGACCGCCGCAATGGCCGCCGTGGCGATCGTTGCTTCTGCCCTCAACTCGCTCTGAGTCCCTGTTACATTTTTCTCAGCTTCTCTTGCCTGCCGCGCGCCGCTGCGCGGAGTGGTATTCTGAGCCGCAATGGTTGTCTCCAAGACACAATCTGCTTCGTTTGTTCCCGACGATCGCCAGCGCGAAGCGATCGACCACGTTCACGGCCCCATGCTGGTGGTCGCGGGCGCCGGCACCGGGAAAACTTCGGTTCTTATCAACCGGATTGCCCGCCTTGTCCAGCGGGAGCATGCGCAGCCAGAGCAGGTGCTCGCGCTCACTTACACCGTGGCTGCGGCGGGAGAGATGCGTGATCGTGTGCGCTCGCTTCTCGGCAAACAGATTCATTCCGCCACCTTTCACGATTATTGCCTCGAGTTGCTCAAGCGGGCCGGCAAAGATTTTGGCGTGCTCGACGATAAGGAGCTTTGGATTTACCTGCGCAAGCGAGTTCATGAACTGCGTCTGGAGCACTACATCCGGGCGGCAAATGTAGGGCAGTTTCTCAGCGACCTGCTGGGCTTCCTCAGCCGCTGCCACGATGAACTTGTAACGCCGGAAAACTATGCCGGGTATGTGCAACGGCTGGAGCGCGGCGAATTGCCCGTTCCCCGGGTTGTGAAGTCGAAAGAACAGCTGAGCGATGCCGAAGTCATTGCACGCTGTCAGGAAATTGCCCGCGTGTTCGCCACCACAGAGCGCTGGTTGCGCGAAGAAAATTACGGAACATTCGGCCACATGATTACGCGTGCTTACGAACTGCTTGCGGACGACGAAGCCGTTCTGGCCGCGGAGCGTGCCCGTGCCCGCTTCATCCTCGTCGACGAATTTCAGGATGCCAACTTCGCGCAGATCAAAATCCTGGCAGCGCTGGCCGGCGAGCAAGCGAACGTTTTCGCCGTCGGTGATCCGGATCAGGCGATTTACCGCTTTCGTGGCGCATCCAGCGCGGCGTTTCATCTGTTTCGCCGGCATTTTCCTCAGGCCAAGCTGGTGGTGCTGGGCAAGAACCGGCGCTCGACTTCTCCAATTCTGCAGTGTGCTTTTGCCGTGGTCGATAAGAACCCTCCGGTGTTTGCCGCGAATGATCCGCTTGCATATAGGCGCACACCTCTACAATCTGCGCGCGAGGAGGAAGCAACGAAAGCAGGAAAAGCCTTGCCCACCTTCTCCGTGGAGGCGATCTCTTTCGCCGGCAAGGATGCGGAGGCCCCGGACGTGGCGAGCATCATGGAGGAGACAAAGCGCCGCACGCGCTGCAAGTGGAGAGACTTCGGCGTCCTTTACCGTTCGCATATTCACCGCGATGACGTTGCGCAACAACTGGCCAAGCGCGGTATTCCTTTCTCCATCGAAAACATGGACGTGAGCGATACCCCCGAGGTGCGGGATTTGTTTGCCTGCGTCGCGGTTGTGGTGGATCTGGGCTCCGATGCCAGCCTTTTTCGCGTGGCGGCTCTGCCGCAGTTTGATGTGAATCCAGAGCAGCTTCGTTCCGCTCTACGTGCGATTGCGAAGGATTCAAAGGAGGGAGTAGTAGTTCCGCTCTCATCGGTCCTTGGCAATGTTGCGGGTGGGCGCGCCGTGCTGGAATGCGTGCGCCAAGCCCGCGATGAAGTTGACCGGAAGAAAGCCAAGACGCGAGCAGCTCTGCAACTGATCGGAAAACATTTTGGCCTCGACCTCAACTCCGCCATCCTGCATGCCGCGTTAAAATTTGCCGCTGACTGGGAGCAGAAGAAAACCACAAAAACCAAAGAGCTTGGGGAATGGATCGAATACCTGGATTATTTTCGGCAAGCGGGCGGTGTGATTCCGATGGCATCCAACGACAATGAAGATGCGGTGCGCCTGATGACCGCGCACGGAGCCAAAGGACTGGAGTTTCCTCACGTTTTCATCCTGCGCGCGACCCGAGGCTCGTTTCCCGCCAGTTACCGCGAGACGCTGGTCGAGTTTCCGCGCGAGCTGCGCGATCCTGATTCCGCCGCTGCGGGTGATGACAAGACGCTCTACGATCAGGAAGAGCGGCGGCTTTTCTATGTGGCGATGACGCGGGCCAGGGATTCGCTGCATATCTATGGAAAGCAGGGAATCGGCCGCGACAAAACGCCAGCCGGGCTGATGCGTGAACTCATCTGCAACCCCGGCTTGCAGCCGTGGCTACGCTCGCGGCCCGCACTGCCTTCGCAGCCCGAGCTGATCGAGATCGCTGCTGCAGCCGATGGAGCTTATCCGGAAGGTTCTCGATTGCCAGCATGGCTCGAGCTTCCGGCCATCGAGGGGTTGGATGCGCGTTTGAGTGCCTCGGCAGTAGAAACTTACGAGACTTGTCCTTTGCAATTTAAGTTCGAACGCGAGTGGAAGCTGGCGCGGCAGGTCCACGCGGCACTCCAATACGGAGCTGCTATGCACCGCGTTCTGCGCACTTACTATGATTCCGTACGGCTGGGCCGCACCAAGACCAACGATGAGTTGATGCAACTTTTTCGTGATGATCCGGGCGTATCTGGAATCCAGGACGAATATCAGAGGCACTTGTACCTGGAACAGGGAATCGCGCAGTTAAAGGACTTCCTGGCTGGGACGCGTTCATCCCCTGCGCCGGAGGTTCTACATACCGAAGAATGGTTTGATGTGCAGATCGCCGGAACAAAAGTTGCCGGGCGAATCGATCGCATGGATCGCACAGAGGATGGAAGCGTCGCGATCGTAGATTACAAAACCGGCAAGGCCCGATCGCAGGAAGATGCGGACGAGAGCTTGCAGCTCTCGATCTATGCCATGGCTGCGCACGAGAAGTGGGGATACCAAGTCGGCGCGTTAGTGTTCCACAATCTCGAAGGCAACGTTCCTGTTTTTTCGAAACGCACCGAGTTTCAACTGGGAGAGGCGCGGGAGCGAGTGCTGGCTGCCGCGCGTGGCATCGCCGAAGGAAACTTCGATCCCAAGCCTGATTTTCACTGTAGTTTTTGCGCCTTCCGTGGCTTGTGTCCGGCGAGAGAAAAGCGCATTCCGAATATTGCCGGGCGTGCTTCGAAATTTCTGGACTAATCCGCACACACCGCATTACTTCCATACAAAAACTTAGGGGACGCTTTCGGCGTCCCCTTTGCTTTGACTTCATACTAACTTCTTAATGCTTCTTTTTCTTTTTTGCCTTTTTCTTGGTTGCCATTGTTCTATTCTCCCTTTCCATTTTTCATGGAAAAATCTGCAACGATCATTTGTTGCAACTATTTGAAGTATTCAGTTATTGAAAAATGAAGTCAAGAAAAAAATGCATGATGTGGAGCGTGCGTCTGTGTACCAAAGTCACCGAGAGATGAAGGTGAAGAAGAAAATCTCAGCGTTTCGTCACGAAAAGTGGCTCGCAAGATGTCGTCGCAAGGAATAAATGGTCACCGTGCCTTCATCGTGAGCGTTTCCAACTGTTCGCCAGTGCGTCGTCGAACCGTTCCCGGCTCGCCGGCGCACGTTGATCCTTTTAAATCATTTTCGGTGACGGCGCATCTATAATGAAGTTGCGAAATCTTCGCGGGAGCATGATCAATGGCGGCTTTTGATGATGTTGTCATCATTTCTGGTTGTCGTACTGCGGTAGGAAAATTTCAGGGAAGCCTCACCGATTTGAGCGCTCCACAGCTCGGTGCGGTTGTGGTTCGCGAGGCGGTGAAGCGCGCCGGATTGAACTCCGACCAGATCGATGAGTGCATCATGGGCAACGTGCTGCCCGCCGGGCTCGGACAAAATCCTGCGCGGCAGGCTGCAATCTTCGGAGGATTGTCGCCCGCGACAGGTGCCATGACAATCAACAAAGTTTGTGGCTCCGGATTGAAAGCGGTCGCTCTCGCGGCGCAAGCAGTGCAAACCGGAAACAGTTCGATCGTCGTTGCGGGCGGCATGGAATCGATGACCAACGCTCCTTACCTTCTTCCGCAAGCGCGCAAAGGTTATCGATTAGGCAACGGAAAGGTGATCGATTCCATGGTGCACGACGGGCTATGGGACATTTACAACGACTATCACATGGGCATCACTGGCGAGAACGTGGCCGAGAAGTACGGTATTACCCGCGAAGAACAGGATGAGTTCGCCGTCAACTCCCACCGCAAAGCACTCGCCGCGATGAAGGAGTGCAGGTTCAAGTCGCAGATTGTGCCGGTGGAAATTCCCGCCAAGAAGAAAGGTGAAGCCCCGGTGCTCTTCGAGAAAGATGAGAGCCCACGCGAGGATACCACCATCGAAGTACTGCGCTCATTGAAACCCGCGTTCAAGAAAGACGGTACCGTGACCGCCGGCAATGCTCCGGGAGTGAACGACGGAGCTGCAGCGGTAGTAGTAACCAGCGCAACGCAAGCGAAGGAACTCGGCGTGCAGCCAATCGTGCGAATCGTAGCGCAAGCGACGAGTGGAGTCGAACCCAAATGGGTGATGATGGCCCCCGTTGATGCGGTGAAAAAAATCTGGGAGAAGACGGGGTGGAAGAACGAAGAGGTCGATCTCTACGAACTTAACGAAGCTTTCTCGGTGCAGGCGCTGGGGGTGATGCGGGAGCTGGGGCTCGACCCCAGCAAAGTTAATGTGAACGGAGGCGCGGTCGCCATCGGGCACCCAATCGGAGCCAGCGGCGCGCGCGTCCTGGTAACGCTGATCTATGAGATGACGCGGCGCAACGTAAAGCGCGGGATTGCTGCTCTCTGCCTCGGTGGAGGCAACGCGGTTGCGATGGCGGTGGAAAGAGATTAACCCGCGCTGGATTGCGGCGCCGCAGGCAGTGTCACTGTGAACACGGCTCCGCCTCCCTGAGCGTTGGCCGCTTCAATGGTGCCATTGTGTTCCTTCATCACCGACTTGCAGATGCTGAGGCCCAGACCGGTTCCTCGCCCGGGACGCTTCGTGGTATAGAAGGGATCGAAGACGCTGCCCAGAATGTCGGGCGGGATGCCGGGACCGTCGTCGAGAAAGCTGGCCCAAATCGATTCTCCAGTTTTTCCCAGGCGGATGCGCAGAGTTCCACGGTCGCGAGCTTCGCGAATGGCCTGCTCCGCATTCAATATCAAATTCAGAAACACCTGCATCATCTGGTGCGGGTCGCCTTGAACATTGGGCAGCCCGGGCTCGCGTAGAAAATCCACGGTAATGTTATTTTTCCGCAGCGAGTAAGCATGCAGGTTGAGCGTGCGCTCGACCACCTCCGCTAAATTCACTCGGCTCTGCCCGGGCGTTGGAGGCCGCGAGAAGTAAGTCAGGTTGTGAACGATCTCAGCGGCGCGACGCGCCTGCTGCTGTAATATGGCAATTTGTTTCTGCGCCGCATCCGTCGTCTGACTATCCTGCAGCAATTCACTTACGCCCAGAATGCTGGTGAGAGGATTGTTGAGTTCATGCGCGACTCCACCGATCATTGCGCCCATGGCGGCCAAACGCTCGCTCTGCACGATCTGCTGCTCGAATTTCTTTTCCGTGGTGATGTCGTGAACGGAAATGATCACACCCGCCAGCTTGGAATCGGCGTCGAAAAACTGGCTGGCGGAAGCCCGCATGGTGCGGCCACTGCCGTCGCGGTGGCGTGTGCCATACTCCGCGGATCCAACTCCGCGGTTGCTCGATGCGACGTCATGGTAAAGCGCAACCAGTTCAGGAGCGTGACCCTCAATCTCCGATATCTTTTTGCCTAAGAGGTCTTCAGGCTGGCAACCGAGCAGATCACGCACGCGCGCGCTCACAAAGGTGTAGCGCTCCTGCAAGTCGACCACCACGATAAGATCAGGGAAGCTCTCCAGCAATCGCCGGCGGAATTCTTCTTGTTGCAGCAGTTGCCGCTCCAGCTTGCGTCTTTCCGTGACGTCAACCAGCGTGCCCTGGTAGCGAATCAGTTTGCCTGAAGCATCCCAAACCGCGCGTGAGGATTCAAGAAACACCGCGGCCGTTCCGTCTTTTTTCCGCAGCATGATCTCACGTGCCCGTACTCCCCCGCGATCGTCGGGGGCACGGCCAAGGACAGGTTCTTCCGCGGGGTCGACGTTTAATTTTGCAGGGTCGAGCAAGAGCAGTTCATCTTTGGTCGCATAGCCTAAAATCCGCACCAATGCCGGATTGGCGTCGAGCAGCGCGCCTTGAGGAGTGCTGAAATAGGCGCCTTCCTGCAAAGTCTCGAAAAGTTCGGTGAAGCGGAGTTCTTTTTCGTGCTGTCCGGTCACATCGCGTCCCAGCACGCTGACCCCAACCACCTCGTCGCTCTTGACGATGGCATTCAATACGCAATCGAAAAACAGAGGCCGCGCATTATTCTTGAGACGCAAACGGACTGTCCCGGCCCAATGCCGCTTCTCCAAAAAGCGGCTGAGATTTATTTCCAGGCTTTCGCGGTTCGGTTCCTCAAGAAACTCGAAAAATTTATGTCCCACAATTGCGGTGTAAGGCAGACCAACAAGCTCGCTGACGCTCTTGTTGACGGTGCGCAGGGTTCCGTCCAAAGACACGGCGCAGGCGGCGTCTTCGAAGGAGTCGATCAGTTCCTTGAAGCTGCGTTGCGAGCGCGCAATCAACTCATTCAGTTGGTCGAGTTGCTCCTCTGAGGGAGCGGCGCCCACATGCTCCTGCAAGTCCTGCAGTAGAATCTTGAGCTCCACCACTTCCTTGCGCCGGCCGTAGGCATACACCGCCAGAAGCACGGACAACAGTAGTACTCCCAATGCGGCTGGCCCTAAATGGTAGGGTAGGCTCTCCAGGCGCTCCCAAGCCAGGTAGGCAAAGCCTGCGGCCAGCAGCACCATGAATAAAAGGATCCATCGCCAAAGCTGAGATTCTTCGCGCTCCAGATTTTGGGGAGGACGCGAACGCCGAGGGGTACCGGGAGAGGCCTCTGTCATGGGAAACTTATCCGGTCTCGCGTTCGCGGAAGACGAAACGACAAAACCTTCGACTCTTCAAACCATCGTACTTATATGGACGCGGTGGGACAACCGTTGCTTGTTGGAGAACTTGGTACGTCAGGTCCATTCAGGCCGTGATCCTCCGGTGCGTTGACTTGAATTGCCCCGCGAAGCTTATGGCGAACGGGGCGGCGCTCACGGAAGAGGGCAGATACGCGTAGAGCGAAATTCTTTGCCGGCCCTTACATCACTCAGTATTTCGGCCTGCGCCGAAATCGGCGCAACGCACCACAGTGCACGAACGTCGTCGGAAAACATTCCCTTATCGTACGACCCCTGATCGTCACTGTTTTCGTACAAACTTCCAAATTGAGTGCCGAAAATCTGCGGCTGCCTAATTGAATGCAGGTAGCGATCTAATGAAGCTGCGCTGAGCCAAATTGCTAAGTGAAACCCTTTGCTCACTGCGGTCACCGCCAAAACATGGGCTAAAAGGTAGTCGGGAGGCTTCTGACCATGCTGAAAGATAAAGGCCGCATAATAGTAGTCTTCCCCGGACTGGACTTTACCATCCGCGAGTAAGCGTCGAACTTCTTTTCTGCGCCGGGCATCTCCAGTCATGTCATTTCTGTCCTTCTGATCTTCGTCGTAGATCTTATGGAGGACAGTCTTACCGTCTGCGCCTATTTTGGTTGCGGCCCCCGTTTGCTGGGACCACGAGTTGAATGGCAGCGCCAGAGCAGCAAGGGCCAGTGCGAGTAATCTGTTCCGCGTCATTCTTTTGTTCCTCGTGATTCCTAAGTATATATATCGCTGGAGGCTGCCCCGGGCCCCGGGCACACTCGTCTCTGGGTTCGTAAGTGATACCGGCTTTCCACAGCCCCACCCTGTGACATCCGTCACAGCGTACTCGACGTGAATCGGCATAGGCTGGCTAAATTCCGGAATCAGGCCTTGGTGTGCCACTGGGCACGAAGGATGTCTCGCCCGGAGCACACCCATGCTCTACAAGACCCTTAGCGCCGCGGTCTACGGCATTGACGCCAACATTATTCAGGTGGAGGTTGACTGCTCCGGGATCAAGACCGATCAGGACCACTTCCACACCGTAGGACTGCCCGATGCGGCAGTCCGCGAAAGCCGGGACCGCGTCCGCGCCGCGCTGAAGAACTGCGGTTACGATATCCCGCCCACTCATATCACCATCAACCTCGCGCCGGCGGATATTAAGAAGGAAGGCTCAGGATTCGACCTGCCCATGGCGCTGGGAATTGTCGGCGCCTACGGCGGCCTCACGAAGAAGGAGATCGATGACTGCCTGTTTATCGGTGAACTAGGTCTGGACGGCGGAGTGCGCGGCATTCGCGGCACGCTGCCCATCGCGCTGGAAGCGCGTGGCAGAAAGATTTCTCGCCTGGTCGTTCCCGAGGCCAATGCCCGCGAAGCGGCCATGGTCGGCGGAGTCGATGTCTATCCCGTCCGTTCGCTGCTGGATGTAATTCACTTCGTGAACTCGGGCAACGGAATCGTCCCACTGAAAGCCGATGGCGATGCGCTGTTGCGCGAATCGCAAGAGTTTCTGGTGGATTTCAAAGATGTCCGCGGCCAGCAGACCGCCAAGCGCGCCATCGAGATCTCCTGCGCCGGCGGCCATAACATCCTGATGATCGGGCCACCGGGTTCAGGCAAAACAATGTTGGCCAAGCGCATGCCGACCATCCTGCCGCCTCTCACCTTTGAAGAGGCGCTTGAGACCACCAAAATTCACAGCGTGGCCGGAGTGCTCGATCCCGGCAGCGGCCTGGTAGGAAAGCGCCCTTATCGCTCTCCTCACCACACGATCTCGGATGCGGGTTTGATCGGTGGCGGCATGATCCCGCGGCCGGGCGAGGTTTCGCTATCCCACAACGGCCTGCTGTTTCTCGACGAACTGCCCGAGTTCCCGCGCAACGTCCTCGAAGTCCTGCGCCAGCCGCTGGAAGATGGCTCGGTCACCATCGCCCGCGCTGCCATGGCGCTCACGTTTCCCGCGCGATTTATGCTCGCAGCAGCGATGAATCCCTGTCCATGCGGCTTCCGCAACGACCGTACCCGCGAGTGCCAGTGCACCACGCCCATGATCCAGCGCTACATCTCGAAAATCTCCGGCCCGCTCATGGACCGCATCGACATTCACATCGACGTGCCCGCCGTGAACTATAAGGAGATGCGTTCGACCAACGAACCGGAGGATTCCGCGAAGATTCGTGAGCGTGTCATGCGCACGCGGCAAAGGCAGCTCGATCGCTTTGCCGGCTCGCGCGAAAAGATTTACTGCAACGCGCAAATGTCATCCCGCCACATCCGGACTTTCTGCGAGCTCTCCGCTGACTGTGAGCGCCTGCTCGAGCGCGCCATGACCCAACAGGGACTCAGCGCCCGCGCTCACGACCGCATCCTGAAAGTAGCGCGCACTATCGCCGACATGGAAGAAACTGCCTCCGTTGAGCCGAAGCACATTGCCGAGGCCATCCAATACCGCTCGCTGGATCGGACCTATTGGACGTAGTAGGTCGCGGATCGACCTCCACCCCACGGACGTGCGATTGACCCCCATCATCACAAAATGTTATAAATGCCCGTTTTGCACGCGACCTCTCGGAGCAGGGTTCTAATCTCTCCGACCGGCCCGGGTGTAAACTCCGACGCGGCCAAGCTCCAACACTCCGTTGAGGTCTTGCGGTGGAAGCGTGTTCGGAATTCCGGCGATTGAAGCTCCCGTATGCTGCACAGGGCGTGCTCGAACACGGGGTATTTCGCCGGAAGGCGGTATCTAAAACACAATATTAAATTCCTGATAATCGACTCATTTTTGGAGGACTCACTATGCGCACCTGGCTCGCCACTGCTGCGTTCCAAGGCCGCTGCCTGGCAACTAGCTTTCTGAAAAAAACTCTGGCGCTGGCCGCGCTTCTTACCGTCGGCACCGCTTCGGCTCTGGCTCAACCTGCCAGTGAAGCCGGCGGGGAAGCGTCGCTCAAACTGCCTGACCTTTCTTCGGTCAGCTTCCTAAACGGCGCCATCGACGGCCATCGTCTGCTTCTCATCGGCATCCTTTTCTGTATCTTCGGGCTCGGCTTCGGCATGGTCATCTATATGCGCCTCAAGGACCTGCCCGTTCATCGCTCCATGCGCGAGATCTCCGAACTTATCTACGAGACCTGCAAAACTTACCTCGTCACTCAGGGCAAATTCATTCTGCTGTTGTGGGTCTTCATCGCCGTCATCATCCTGCTTTACTTCGGCGTGCTCGAGCATATGGAAGCCGCTCGCGTAGCCATCATCCTGGCTTTCAGCCTGGTTGGGATCGCGGGCAGCTATGGCGTCGCCTGGTTTGGCATTCGCGTGAATACTTTCGCTAACTCGCGGACTGCTTTCGCATCGCTCCCTGGCAAGCCGTTCCCCGTCTACCAGATTCCACTCGAAGCCGGCATGAGCATCGGCATGATGCTGATCAGCGTCGAGTTGCTCATCATGCTGGTGATCCTGCTCTTCATCCCCGGCGACTACGCCGGTCCCTGCTTCATCGGGTTTGCCATCGGCGAGTCCCTGGGCGCGGCCGCGCTCCGCATCGCTGGCGGCATCTTCACCAAGATCGCCGACATCGGCTCTGACCTGATGAAGATCGTCTTCAAGATCAAGGAAGATGATGCCCGCAACCCCGGCGTCATCGCCGATTGCACCGGCGACAATGCCGGCGACTCCGTTGGGCCCTCCGCCGATGGCTTCGAAACCTATGGCGTAACCGGCGTAGCCCTGATCACCTTCATTCTCCTCGGGGTAAAGAACCCGGAAGTGCAAGTGCAATTGCTGGTATGGATCTTCGTCATGCGCGTCATGATGCTGATCTCCAGTTCGCTTTCTTACTTCCTCAACGCCGTTATCGCCAAAGCTCGCTTCGGCAATGCCGATGAAATGAATTTCGAAACGCCGCTGACGTCGTTGGTCTGGCTTACGTCGATCGTCTCCATCGCCCTCACCTTCCTGGTGTCCTACTACATCATTCCCGAACTCGGCGGCGACGTTTCGCAATGGTGGAAGCTCGCCGTGATCATCTCCTGCGGAACCCTGGCTGGAGCGCTCATTCCTGAGTTGGTGAAGTCGTTCACCTCTACCGAATCGCGGCACGTGAGGGAAGTCGTCACCTCCGCGGAAGAAGGTGGCGCATCGCTCGGTATTCTCTCCGGGTTTGTCGCGGGAAACTTTTCCGGCTACTACCTGGGCCTGTCGATGGTTTTGCTGATGTCGATCGCGTACTACTTCAGCACCATGGGCCTGGCAGGGGCTGCAACCATGCTGGCTCCGGCAGTATTTGCCTTCGGACTTGTCGCCTTCGGTTTCCTGGGCATGGGCCCAGTGACCATCGCCGTCGATTCCTACGGCCCGGTCACCGATAATGCTCAATCCGTCTACGAACTTTCTCTCATAGAGACGGTTCCGAACATCGAAGCGGAGCTCAAGAAAGATTTCAACCTCTCCGTGAACTTTGACCGTGCCAAATATCTACTCGAAGCCAACGACGGTGCGGGCAACACCTTTAAAGCCACAGCCAAGCCTGTGCTGATCGGCACTGCTGTCGTCGGCGCCACCACCATGATCTTCTCCATCATCATGGCCCTCACCAGCGGACTGACCCAAAACGTCGATAAGCTTTCGCTGCTGCACGCTCCGTTCTTCCTCGGCTTAATCACCGGCGGTGCCATGATTTACTGGTTCACCGGGGCATCCACGCAGGCCGTGACCACCGGGGCTTACCGCGCCGTCGAGTTCATCAAAGCCAACATCAAACTCGATGGTGTGGTGAAAGCCTCGGTCGCCGACAGCAAGAAAGTTGTAGAGATCTGCACCAAGTATGCGCAGAAAGGCATGCTGAATATCTTTATCGCCGTCTTCTTCGGTACGCTGGCTTTTGCCTTCGTCGAACCGTTCTTCTTCGTCGGCTACCTCATTTCCATCGCTATCTTCGGCCTTTACCAGGCAATTTTCATGGCCAACGCCGGCGCTGCCTGGGACAATGCTAAGAAGATCGTCGAAGTTGAAATGAAGCAGAAGGGAACTCCACTGCACGACGCCACCGTAGTCGGCGACACCGTCGGCGACCCCTTCAAGGACACTTCGTCGGTTGCTCTGAACCCGGTCATCAAGTTCACCACCCTCTTCGGTCTGTTGGCAGTCGAGCTGGCGGTCACACTGACCCGAGATCAAGGTGCAACCATCACCAATGTGCTGGCGCTGGTGTTCTTCCTCATTTCCTTCTTCTTCGTCTACCGTTCGTTCTACAGTATGCGAATCCGAAGCGGCGCTTGATTTATCAAACCGCATTGATCGCCAATAGCAAACGCCATCCGGCCAATCCGGATGGCGTTTTTAATTCCCGATAAGCCCAACCAAATCACTCAATCTCTAATTTTGCCCTTTCATTTTGTCCTTCACACTGTGCGCCAGTTTCTCAATCTCTTCCGCCTTCTTCAACACTTCGAGCGACAGAACATTCTCATTCGTCTTGTCCACGTAGTCTTTCAGCTCTCCCGCCAGCTTGACCAACTTGTCGGTATCGGCCTTGAGCGCAGCCTGCCGTTCCTCATTGGCCTTCTTTGCCATGTCGTGGGCAATCTGCTGCTGGGCGTCGTCAGTATCCGCAGGCGCTGCCGTTCCATCGACTCGCGGCGGTGCCTGCCTCTGCGCATTGCCGGGGATAGCAAGAAGGAAGAGAAGTGAAAGCATCCAAGCTGTTCGTATGGGGCGCACGGTATCCTCGAAAACGGGCCGACCTTCTCCCGCTCACAAAAGTATGACACTTTTTACAGCAAGGACAAATGGGAAAGGAGAATGGGCCAGAAACTAGCAAGCCCCCAGCAAGAGCTGGAGGCTTGCCATCAACCATTTTCAGTTGGGTGCTACAGTGCGCTCATGTTCGATAAGAACTCGCCGTTCGCCTTGGTCTTGCTCAGCTTGTCGATCAGCAATTCCATGGCTTCCACCGGCGAGAGCGGGTTCAGTACCTTGCGCAGTACCCAGATCCGCGAGAGATCTTCCCGCGGAATCAGCAGCTCTTCTTTACGCGTGCCCGACCGTTGAATGTCGATGGCCGGAAACACGCGCTTATCGACCAGCTTGCGCTCGAGAATAATTTCCGAATTGCCAGTGCCCTTGAACTCTTCAAAGATCACATCGTCCATGCGCGATCCAGTGTCGATTAAGGCGGTTGCAATAATGGTTAAAGATCCGCCTTCTTCGATATTGCGCGCCGAGCCAAAAAACCGCTTCGGCCGCTGCAGCGCATTCGAATCCACGCCGCCGGAGAGCACTTTACCCGAAGGCGGAACTATCGTGTTATAAGCTCGCGCCAGACGAGTAATCGAATCCAGCAGAATCACCACATCGCGCTTGTGCTCGACGAGACGCTTTGCCTTCTCAATCACCATCTCGGCGACTTGTACGTGCCGCGCCGCAGGCTCGTCGAAGGTCGAAGAAATAACCTCGCCCTTAACCGAGCGCTGCATGTCCGTAACTTCTTCCGGACGCTCATCGATCAGCAGCACCATCAACACTACTTCGGGATGGTTCGTGGTGATCGAGTTGGCTACATTCTGCAGCAGCATGGTTTTGCCGGCACGCGGCGGAGAAACAATCAATCCGCGCTGTCCCTTGCCGAGGGGCGTCAGCAAATCCATCACGCGCGCGCTGGCGTTCTCACGCGTCGTTTCCAGTTTCAACCGCTCCTGTGGATACAGTGGCGTCAGATTATCGAACAGAATCTTATTGCGCGCTTCGTCGGGCGATTCAAAGTTCACCGCCTCGATCTTCACCAGGGCAAAATACTTTTCGCCCTCATGTGGAGGCCGCACCTGCCCGCTGATGGTGTCGCCGGTTTTCAAATCAAATTTGCGGATTTGCGACGGCGAAACGTAAATGTCGTCCGGCCCCGGCAGGTAGTTGTAATCCGGCGACCGCAGAAAGCCGTAGCCGTCAGGCAAAATTTCCAGCACGCCTTCGGCGAAAATGTGGCCTTCTTTTTCGCTCTGCGCCTGCAGGATTTTGAAGATGAGATCCTGCTTGCGCAGTCCGCTGGCACCGGGCAGCTCCAAGGTCCTTGCGATCTTGGTCAGCTCGGTGATGTTCTTTTCTTTTAATTCAGCAATGGTCATGATTCACCTAAACCCGTTCACTGAAACGCTATTCGTTTCTGCGTTGTCGGGAGATTTTCTAAAGGAGGGTATTCAGGGAAAGACAAACGACACCAGGCAGGCGGACAGGGCTGCTTTTAAGCAGCCCGTCGTTGTGCCTCTGCAAAATTCTCCGGCTCCGACAGAACTTCCTGCCGCTCCTTGCCTGCGATCCGGTCCAAAACACCGTTCATGGTTTCCTGGATTCTGGTGCTGGGCCGATGGAACTTCCGCGTGGCCTTGGAGGCGAGCTGGCAAAGCATATAACGGTTCCGCAATGTTTGTAAAGCGTCAAACACACGATCAGAGCGCATACGTGAACTACTCCTTCCTTATATATGTACGGGCATCTCGCTTCCGCCCTTGTCCCGGGAAATCAGGCAGAACCCTTAGGTCGTTCTAACCCAATGATTCCACTAGGATTTTTAGGAGTTAGCGCAATTCCTACCAAGAATAGATGCGCGACTGGACTCCGAAGATGCTCACTTTTCCCGATGTGGGCTCACAGGCCTAGGAAGCTTTATAACTGGCCTGGAGACTCCAGATGTCCTTCGGAACAACATACTTTAGACGGAAAGCAAAAGGAGGTCAACATATTTCTGGGTAATAATATACTTGACTGACTGTAAAGTTTTTGCTATTCTCCCATCATGGAACGGCAACGCAAACTGATTGTTGGCTTTGCGATAGCAGTTCCCATCCTGTTCTTAATCTGGTTGTTAAGCAGGTTGCCTCTATGAACGGCCCAAAAACACTACAGCAAGCCATCGAATTCTTCTCCGACTACGAGAATTGCCGCCAGTTTATGATCTTGGTTCGCTGGTCAGACGGCAAGGTCCGTTGCCCCCACTGCAATTCCGGGAAGGTCGGCTACCTCGAAAAGGCGCGAGTCTATCGCTGCTACGAGGAGCACCCAAAGCAGAAGTTCTCGCTCAAGGTCGGAACCGTATTTGAGGATTCGCCGATCCCACTAGAGAAGTGGCTCCCTGCGACTTGGTTGCTGGCAAACTGCCGCAACGGAATTTCCTCTTACGAGATTCACCGAGCGCTGGGCGTTACCCAAAAGAGCGCGTGGTTTATGATGCACCGGATTCGGCTGGCAATGCAGAGCAAGAGCTTTAGCAAGCTGGGTGGAGTCGGCGGCGCTGAAGTGGAAGCAGATGAGGCATTCGTCGGCGGCAAACCGAAGAACATGCAAGCGCACCGTCGTGAGGCTCTGCGCGAATTGAAACAGTCCGCTCTACCGGGCGATATGCGATTGCTCAACAAGACTGCCATCATGGGAGTTCTGGATCGCAACCAGCGCAAGGTTCATGCCAAGGTAGTTCCGGCTATCAACAAGAGCACATTGAAAACCGTGGTGATCGACAATGTTGCGGAAGGTTCCAAGGTTTACACCGATGAAGCTACCGTCTATAGCCACTTGCCGAATACCTACATTCACAAATTCGTGAATCACATGGAAAAGTATGTTGATGGCCGCGTACACACCAACGGGCTGGAAAATTTTTGGAGCTTGCTCAAGCGCGGATTGAATGGTACATATATCGCGTTCGAGCCGTACCACCTTGAGCGATATGTAGACGAGCAGGTCTTTCGATACAACAATCGCAAGGATGAGTTCGGCAACAAGCTGGAAGATTCGCAGCGATTCGCGCAAGCCTTATCACAGATCGTGGGGAAGCGGTTAACCTTCGCTGAGGTGACTGGCAAGGTGGGAGAAACGGCGTTCTAATGCTTTTCGGAAGAAGCGCGGGAAGCGGAAGATCGTGTCTTCCGCCGTTGCTTCGCTTGCTTCTCGGCGTCCAGTTTAGCCTTGATCTCCGAATGCGGAACGGCAACTAGACGCTTCATAAAATCCGTAAACTTGCCAAAATCGCCTGTGACGTTTTCGTCCTTACTTGCCTGCTTCATTTGCCCCTATCATAACCCTGTTCGTGTATCATTGGACGCTTGTTTTTGCGGAGGTACTAACCGTGCCAGAGCTAGATGACATACATGCACCAAGGCCGTGGGTTCAGGTTGCGGCGATCTGCCAAACAGCGATTGTTGAAGCTAACACTGGATCACTGAGCGTTATTAAGATTACCGACAGTATAGGTGTCGCTGGCATGACTCCCCAGATGCAACCTCAGCCGATACAGCTCACTATGGTAATAGTGCTTAAATCAGACGAAATGAAGGGGCAGTTCCATGTGAAAATTCGTGTCACTTCGCCCCAAGGTCAGATGACGATGGGACAGGAAATTTTGTTTGTATTTGAGGGCGGTCCGCGTGGCGTACAAACAGTGCTTCCAATCGGAATGGTAGCCACGGAATCGGGGCTATATTGGTTTGATGTGATGCTTGAAGATGTTGTGCTTACCCGTGTGCCACTGACTGTGCTGTACCAGCGAATCCAGCCCCCAACTGGGTTACCTCCGGGATTTCTTCAGCCCGGATCGTGAAAGCAAAAATCTGTAAATTAGGCTCGGCCACAACGTTGTTGGGCGGCTCCTGGGAGATAGCGGGCGGCGCATCTCCAAAGGAAATTTCGACCACTTTAGGATTAACGAGCTGACGTAATTCTTCGCGCAGGGAGTTTTCATCGAGATGTTCGCTGGAGTGTTCCGCCAAGCGAAGTTCGACTGCCGACGCAATTTTTTGCGCGCGCTCGTCACTGTCTTTGTGCATGTTCCAACTGGCTTGCGCGATCCAATCCTCAAAGTGATCCAGCGACAGTTCGCCCCGCAGATAGCGGCCGATTTTTTCGCGAATCTGAGATTCAGCAATCATTTTGGATCCTTCCCGTGCTTGGCGCGGAATTATTACATATGAAACGTATACCAACAAGCGAAATGCAGCGGATGTTCAATGAGGGAGGGTACTGGGACAAAGCTAAATCGGGGGAGTTCACCACGGTTACGCTTGAGCATCGGCATCCTTCCCTAACCGCTGCCAACGAACCCTTCTGCACCTATAGTCAGATGATCTCATATCGAGATGAGTCTGACAACGAGATGGCTCGGGTACATCAGTACCTCAGACCGGATGGTACTATCGGGGCTAGCGGCAAGCCCGATCCCAAACGACTGTTCGCTGACGGCATGCTATATAGACTGATGAAAAAGCCGAAGGAGTTGGTTACAGAAAAGTAAAAGTTTTGTAAACTTCTTTTCCACTTTTCCTCTTCTTTCAGTCTCCAATAACTCCATCGGCACGCCAAGGTCACATATCACATGACATCTTTCTAATTGTGTGGAAAACGCCTCGAACGTTTCCGCATCCTGTTAGGGCCTTCCCATCTTGTACAATTCTTTACAGTCAGTCATCTATATTAGTACCGGAATCATTCCGGGTTCCACACTGCAAGGACTCGATTCTGATTAAATTGCCGCCCGCAAAATCCATGCTTTCAATAAGTTGAGCCCAAGCCGCGGGCTGGCGGCCCTCATTCAGTCCAGCTTCACCAGCACCGCCACATCGAAGCCGGAATAATATTTCTTAACATCGCTGGCCCCATACTTCTCTCGAAATTTCTCGACCACAGACTTCACCGCCTTCGCGCCGCTCACCGGCACCGCCTGAAACTCCGCCTCCACGCCCCGCGCATCAATTCCGATCGACGGATTCTTGCGCACGTTCTTATACCACTGCGACTCCGAGCCAGCCACCGGCAACAGGTGGAGTTCATCGCCTTCGAGTACGAACCACACCGGAATCGAAATCTTCTGTCCTGACTTCCTGCCAATTACGCTGATTTTGATCTCGCGGTATCGAGCAAGACGATCTTTCAGGCTTTCCTTGGAAGTTGCCATGGCTGGCCTCCGTTTAGGGAACTATTCTACGTCCGCAGCTTAAAGGTTTGTGGTTCCAATTCTTTGGGAGCGATCAAGGCTGGCCGGGTGGTTAAAGGCCCAAGGCAACGTCCGCTCGTTCCTTGGAATCGTATACAAACCATTTTGAGGGCAATCTTGTAAATGCCCGCATCCTGATCGGACGTATCGAGGTGATTGCAATGGACGAACAGATAGTGCAGCAGATCTTCGACGAGTTGCTTTCCTCCCTCGAACCCCTCGACACGCAGAATGCCGCCCTTTTGCAATTTCTAAAAGCCAAAGGCATCGCCACCGATGAGGAGCTTGCACCATTCCTCGAACAGGCGGGAAACGCGAGCAATGTTAGATGGCTCGGCGCCCGTATTCGGATACGCAGTCTGATCTCTTCCGCGATGAAGTCCGCCGAGGAGCATGCTGAAACCGAGAGCGCCAAGAGCGCCGCTAAGAGTCCCGAGCCGACCGCGGAAACCAGTGAGGAAACAGCTCAGACGACAAAGACCGGGGAAGACAACATTCGACCCAACCAGACGAGCGGCGAAAACGAAAAGTTTGAAAAGACCGTCCCCGCAGTTGCGGAAAAGGACGAGAGTAATAAAGAAAGTAAAAACACCAACTCTGAGGCGGAGACAAAGAAAACAGAAGCAGCCAACGAAGATGCGAAAGAAAATGCTGCCTGACTGAGAGCCTCGGCAATAAAACTCCACACCTAACTATGGTTTCATCCCTAGCTGCCAAAACAAAAACGAATAAATATCCGTATACTCCTCAATCTGCTTAGCCACAGGTTTCCCCGCTCCATGCCCCGCCTTGGTTTCAATCCGCAATAAAATCGGACGCGTGCTGCTCTTTCCATTCTTCGCCTCAGCTTGCATGAGAGCCGCCATCTTCTTTGCGTGCATGGGATCGACGCGCGTGTCCGTGTCCGCCGTCGTGAACAAAATCGCGGGATACTCCTCACCGGCCTTTACATGGTGATAGGGCGAGTAAGCATAGAGCCACTTGAACTGATCGGGATTGTCGGCGGTGCCGTACTCCGGAACCCAAAGCTTCGCGATCTGAAAATTCTGGTAGCGCAGCATATCGAGCAGCGGAACCCGACACACCACCGCGCGAAACAAATCCGGACGCTGCGTGATCATCGCACCCATCAGCAGCCCGCCGTTCGAACCGCCCTGGATGGCGAGATGATCTTTGTCGGTATATTTTTCCGCAATCAAATGCTCCGCGGCCGCAATCATGTCGTCAAAAACGTTCTGCTTCTTATCGAGCATGCCGGCGCGGTGCCAGTCTTCTCCAAACTCCGCACCGCCACGCAGGTTGGCGACGGCGAACACGCCGCCGTGCTCTAACCACAGATAGTTGTCGCTATCAAACTCCGGCGTAATGCTCACATTAAATCCGCCATAGCCGGTTAACAGCGTGGGATTGTGCCCGTCTTTCTTCAACCCTTTCTTGTTGATGACGAACATCGGCACGCGCGTGCCATCTTTCGAGTGGAACCACTCCTGATTTACTTCATAGGCAGAGGAATCGATCGAAGGCGCATCCACCTTCGCCCACAGCGACACGGAACCGCTGTTCAGGTCGTAACGATAAACCGAGGGCGCAATCGTAAACGATTCAAAGCCGTAGAAAATCCCATCACGATCCCATTTTCCCTCCGCTTCAAACACCGTGCCCAGCGCCGGAAGGCGAATCTCGCTGACCAGCTTGCCTCCCAGATCGAATATCTTTAATTGTGAAGTTGCATTCTGCTCGTACTGCGTAAAAAGTTTTCCACCCCACAGCCCCACGTCCTGTAAAACTGACCCCGTCTGGGGAATGAGTTCTTTCCAGTCGTCGCGATCATACTCGCCGGCTTCGGCCATGAACACTCGATAACGCGGCGCATCCTCGTTGGTTGTAATGTAAAGACGCCCGTTGTACACCGACGCGCGATAGAGAAAATTCTTCCCAGTCGTGATGCGGGTAGGCGGAGTGCCTTTTTTCATATCCATCAGGAACAGCTCACTCTTGGTCCAGCCCTGGTCCACTGTGATCAACAGAAAGCGGCCGTCGTTATCGATGCTCAAGCTCGGCCAGTCCTCCGGGTCACGGCCCTCGCCGAAAATCAGCGGATCGATCACCGGATCGGTTCCCAGTTCGTGATAGAAAACGTGCCGGTTGTACATCTCCTGCCCCGCAGGCACTTCGCCCTTCTTGGGATAGCGTGTGTAATAAAATGCCGAGTTGTCGGGCATCCACGCAATGCTGGCCGCGCGTGTGCGCTCAATCGTATCGGGCAACAGCTTGCCGGTTTTCGTTTCCACAATGTGTAGCGTGCTCATCTCCGAACCGCTCGGCGATGTTCCGTAAACCAGATACCTTCCATTCTCCGAAGGCTGAAACCAATCGAGCGCGATGGTGCCGTCAGCCGCAAGCTGGTTGGCGTCAACGAGCACGCGATCTTTTCCTGTGACGCCCTCTCGGACATACAGCACCGGCTGGTTCTGCATCCCCTCGCGTCGCGTGTAGAAATAATATTTTCCGCCGATCTGCGGAGCGCTGATGTTTCCGATACTCAGCAGTTCAGTCAGCCGCTTTTGAATGGCCTCTCGTCCGGGCAGCGGATCGAGCAAGGCCCGGGTGTACGCCGTTTCTGCTTCCACCCACTTCTGCGTGTCGGGATTGTTTCCGTCTTCCAGCCAGTGATAGTTGTCGACAATCTTCGTGCCGTAAAAAATCTCATTCAGCGGACGCTTCTCCGCGACCGGTGGAACGGGCTTGGCATCGTCTGCCGCATACGCAGAGGCCGCCAAAGCAAACAGAGAAGCGATCATGCAAACCAACCGTATCTGATCAGACATAAACACCTCAGAAGCCATAGCTGAAGCCGCTTCGCAATGCGTTCACCAGCGCCTTCAGGCATCCGCTTAGCCTACCAAAAACGCAGTCTTCGCCGAAACTTCAGTGCGGTACTTTTAAGGGAAGGAAATTCTCTGAGAGCACACCTTCGAACAGCGGCACACGGCCAGACCGTAGATATGGGAGACTTATATTGTATGAAGAAAATTGGCTTCCTCTCATTCGGTCATTGGACACCTTCACCGCAGTCACAAACGCAGTCGGGGGCGGACGCGCTCTTGCAGTCCATTGACCTCGCCATGGAGGCCGAGCGACTTGGGATGGACGGAGCCTACTTCCGGGTTCATCACTTCGCGCAGCAACTGGCGTCACCGTTTCCATTACTCGCGGCAGTGGGTGCGAAAACTCGAAAGATTGAAATTGGTACCGCAGTCATCGACATGCGGTATGAGAATCCTCATTACATGGCGGAGGACGCTGGGGCTGCGGATCTGATCGCTGGCGGCCGATTGCAGTTGGGAATCAGTCGCGGTTCTCCCGAGCAGGTCATCGATGGTTGGCGCTATTTCGGCTACAGCCCGAATAAAGGCGAGGACGATGCAGAGATGGGCCGGCGGCATGCCGAAGAATTTCTTGAGTTGCTGCGTGGCAAGGGCTTCGCTAAGCCGAACCCGCGTCCAATGTTTCCCAATCCACCGGGGCTTCTGCGTCTTGAGCCCTTCTCTGCTGGATTGCGTGATCGAATCTGGTGGGGGTCTGCTTCCAACGCGACAGCCGTATGGGCCGCGAAGCTAGGGATGAACATGCAGACCTCAACCCTCAAATTCGACGAGAGTGGTGAGCCGCTCCACATCCAACAAGCGGTGCAGATTCGCGCCTTTCGCGCAGCCTGGAAGGAAGCTGGTCACACGCGTACTCCGCGCATTTCCGTTAGCCGCAGTATTTTTGCGTTGATCGATGACCGAGATCGTCGCTATTTTGGACGAGGCTCAAAGGAAGAGGACCAAATCGGTTTCCTTGACGAAAACACACGGGCGGTATTCGGCCGCAGCTATGCTGCTGAGCCAGATATTCTCATCGAGCAGCTTAGGAAAGACGAGGCGATCGCGGAGGCCGACACGCTATTGCTGACGATTCCAAATCAACTTGGTGTTGCCTACAATGCCCATGTCATGGAAGCTATTCTGACGACAGTCGCCCCGGCCCTCGGATGGCGCTAAATAGTCATCGTATTCGCTGAGACAATAGATTGCTTTGGAGAAACTGACATCTCAATACCGATTAATCACGATCTAGCGTGCATTGATGATGAAGGGGGTAAAGGCGAATCGTTTAAAATCGGGAACTACTACGGGAAATATGGCTACGATTCTCATACGCATGCCAAATCAGTCCTGATATCCCCACCGGACGTGGCTATCGATCACTTATTTCCACCATATACCCAAGAAAAAGTGCAAGCACTCAACCAGTGGTTCGATTATTAGTTGCTCGGTAGCCGGGAGAACTACGTCCCCCAGTCTCATGTTCTGTCTGGCGACGGCATCCAGCAAGTTGGGCCCTTCATGTCAGAGTCGCATCGCTTTTCCGGCTGATTCATCTAAGCAACCATGCGTAACGAATTGGCTTTTTCAGTACTTGATCTGGTTGGGATGCGAACTGGTGAGCCTGCCGGCAGTGCGATTGCACGATCAGTAGATCTGGCGCAACACGTGGAGCAGTGGAGATACCGGCGCTACTGGCTGGCAGAACATCACTCGATTCCTGGATTGGCTTGTTCAGCAACGCCCGTCCTGATTGGGCATGTGGCGGCAGCGACCAAGGCGATTCGCGTGGGCAGTGGTGGAGTGATGTTGCCAAACCATGCACCGCTGGTGGTGGCGGAACAATTTGGGACGCTGGAGGCACTGTATCCGGGGCGAATCGATCTGGGGCTCGGACGTGCTCCTGGCGGCGACCAGCAAACGATGCGGGCGCTACGAAGGGACTTGAGGCAGAGTGGTGACGACTTCCCGGTGCTGCTCGACGAACTACGGGCATACCTGGGGCCGGAGCGACCGGGACAGATTGTGAAAGCAATTCCGGGGCAGGGAAGCAATGTGCCGATCACGCTGCTGGGGTCGAGCGGCTTTAGTGCGCAACTGGCAGGGATGCAGGGGCTGCCGTTCGCATTCGCGGCGCACTTTGCTCCTGAACACTTATACGCGGCGGCTGAGCTGTACCGGGAGGAATTTCGCCCAAGCGAAGTATTGCGCAAGCCGTACTTCACGGTAGCAGTGCAGGTGATTGCGGCAGAGACGGATGCCCTAGCCCAGCGGCTGTTCACGACGCCGCAGCAGCGCTTCCTGCGGCTCATCCGAAACCAGCCGGTTGAGTTGCTGCCTCCTGTGGATTCTATGGAGCTGATCTGGCAGGAGTGGGAGCGGGCGGCCGTGGAGAACAGACTGGGAGCAGCGATTGTCGGATCGGATGCGACGGTGAAGCGAGGGTTGGAGAAGTTGGTCGGAGATACGGGAGCCGACGAGGTGATCGTTGTGACTGATACCTATGAACATGCGGACAGGCTCGAATCGTATCGGCGGGTGGCCGGTGTTGCCACCACGATCGAGGTGAAGCCTACTGCAGCCGTGGAAGCCTAAAGTAGAGCTGAACGCCGGAATCGGAGCCGACCGGCGACAACCGTTCTTGACTTGCGTCCTCGCAAACATTGGCCAATTAGCGGCTCGAGGAAGCGACGACGCAATTACCGTCCAGCGGCTTTTTGGTCGCGAAGAGCCATGCACGTGGAAGCCGCTTTCGCGACCAGCCGGTTTTCCCCGTCGGTAATAGTGCATTCGACGTAGCCGATCGTGTGGCCTCGTCGCACTACCGTTCCTTCCGCTTTGAGTTGTGACTGCCAGACAGGTCGAAAGAAATTGATTTTCAGTTCCACCGTAGTGAAGGATTCCTCCTGTGCGAGGGTACTTGCAAACGCCATGCCCATGGCGGCGTCCGCGCAGTTGCGCAATCAACTGGAGGAGATGGAGAAGAATGGCTCGAGCCCAAACCATTTGTTCTAGGTGTCGACGCCCGCTTCAGTGGCAGGACCATCTTCATCAGGATATTGCTCGACCGTCCCGACAATTTTCTTGTGGTAAACACGCTTGCCATCAGGGCTGGTCTCAGACCAGCGAAACTGCCAAACATCAAGGCTTTGTTTTCGATTATTTCGTTGCATACATCCGCGTTGCATCTTTCCTTCTGCGCCGCCGTTGCGATGTAGAAGAATCTTCAGGCATGGATGCGAATGGTAGGGTAGGGCGAAATCTGTGGAGTGAACTGCTTTGCGGCGGCAGTGATCAGCATGCTTACATTGCAGTACGTGAAGGCCGTTGTTAATGGGGTCACTCCATATCAGAGTAAATCTACGCTGAGTTGCGGCTGGCGAGCCTTTTTGCGAAATGTGGACGATCAGGTGATCGATTAGTTCCTTCTCGTCGGGATCGTTGTGCTTCGGGCTGCGAAACACGAAGTCGCAGACACCCCGTCATTTTTAGCGAGGGACTCCTCCTAATTTCGGAGGAACGATGAGATTGGGCAAGTCGCGATAGCTTAAGCGAAATCACACGCCAGCGATACCGTTTTCCAGTTGGATGCGGCAACGCGCAGGGATATCCACACCACTACGCTCGTCGTCCCAAGCGAGGGCGAACATTTTCCAGTCTCCATCCTTTCGCACAAATTGAATCGTATTCATGCCACGCGTGTCGAAGCGTTCCCCGTGCAGCACTCCCGTCTTGCGGTACGCGAGGAACCGCTGTGCCACATTTCCGAAGATTTCGGTAGTTTCCCATTCCTCACGCTCGCAGAGATCCACCAGGCTGCCATCGTTGAGCAATAGTTCGCGCGGCGCAATGAATTCCGAGATTGAAAACACCTCTGTGTTTGGTCCGCAGGTCCTCACGATGATGCCCTGCGGGATGAACAGATCGTGGATTCGCTGGAGGCTAACGGTTGCGCCAGGCGTAGGTGAGAAAAGCCGGAAGAATTCCGCGGTTAGTTCGTCGATACGGGACTTGTCCTTGTGAATGGATGGAACAGCTGGTGCTTGCAAACCCTGCATGGAAAACTTCCTCCGGTTAGCTCAGTGGCCTTCTTCCGCCTGCTTCTCTGATAGTAGGACAGGAGCGATTATGGCATAGATGTGAGCCAGGCCCAGAAAGCAAAGTAGTTGCGCGATGAGAAGAACCGACTGCGAGAGCTCCCGCCCGCTGTGTCCGAGCAACTGATTCAGAATCCAGTTGTTTGATCGGAACGTACGCGACGTCCATCCGACTCAAGGAGATACGTATTCTGCGGGAAAAGTGGGGAACCAATGACAGAGCTTTTCTGATCACTAAATTGCGTGGCTAGTATGAATCGTTCCGCAATCGAATTGCATGCCCCGACTTGTGGTTTATTGCTTGCGGTTCCGGGAACAATGGACCCGTTGCGAATGGAGCGATCTAGGCACTCACGAGCCCAAAGTCGGTCGTCCGCTGTAGCGAGTTGCGCACTCATGCTTGCTCCGTCAGTTGTGCTTCATGGCACCGAAAACAGTTTTGTATTCAACACTATTTCCTTGGGTTCCTGAATGATTCCCGATTTTTTCGCACTCACGCGGCTCGTTATCTCTCGCGTTTCGCTTGTATCTTGCGTTTCTCTGTGAGTGTGTCTGATTTCAGCTTCGCATTATGGTCAGTTTTGTACACTCTGGAATGAACTGCGAGGCAGCTTATGGTCGAACACCAGTCGGATCAAAGGGCCTCCGAGCTTGCCGCAAGTGCACATAGCCGATTCTCGCGGACCGCAGCTTTGTTCGCAGGGCTTCTGGTTGAACTGCGGGTTGTGTCGTTGAACGCGGGATAACTGCGCACTCGACGACACGTCCGCTCGCAGAAGAGCCCTCCCGCCAAAGTGGTCACTTCTGAGCAGACGCGCCATGGACCCACAGGCTTAAATCAGTGGCGTGCAGACTCTAGAACGGAAACCCTCTACACCCACCGCAGGGGTCCCGCGCCTCGATCACCAGGAACAGCATTTCTTCATCCCGGGCCCGAAAAACAACCTGCAGCTGTTTCTCCGTTTATTGACGAGCGAAACGCCGCTCGCGGTGGGTCGGCGCGCGGTGCTCTATGTGCACGGCGCGACGTTCCCATCAGCGCTCTCGATCGCACACCGTTTCGACGGACGCGCTTGGCGCGACGCACTTTGCGAGGCCGGCTTTGACGTATGGGGATTGGATTTCTATGGCTTCGGTCACTCGGACCGCTATCCGGAAATGGACGCTCCGGCAGAGGCGAACCCACCTCAATGCCTGGCCGAAGAAGCCGCCGCACAGCTTGCCGCCGCCGTCAGCTTCATCCTTGAGCACCAAGGCCTGAACTCCTTGTCGCTCATCGCGCACTCCTGGGGCTCGATGGCGGCCGGACGGTTTGCTGGCGACCACCCAGAGCTCGTCGACCGCTTGGTACTGTTCGCTCCGATCGCGCGCCGCGATCCAGTGCGTTACTCTCTCCGCCCAAACGGCCCTGCCTGGCGCGTCGTCAGCGTTGAGGAGCAATGGGCTCGATTTGTCGAGGACGTGCCGCACGACGAATCCCCCGTGCTTTCGCGAACTCACTTTGAAGACTGGGGGCAGCGCTATCTCGACAGCGATCCTGAGAGCCGCACCCGCGCACCGGTTGGGGTGAAAATTCCCTCTGGACCTTTCATCGAGATCTTGCGGGCCTGGCATGGCGAACTCGCCTACGAACCTTCCAGAGTGCGCGCGCCGGTGGCGATCCTGCGCGGCGCTTGGGACAGGCTGGTCACTGACACTGACGCGAGGTGGTTGTTCGACGCGTTCAGCCACTCATCCGTAAAGCGCGACATCAAGATTGGTCGGGGAACACATCTAATGCACTTAGAGGCGATGCGGCCAGCCTTGTGGAGCGAGACTGTGACGTTCCTGCTTGGCGGAGATGTCGCCCCGGTTCCCCTTTAACTCACCCAACAAGGAAAGGAAGATAAACATGTTTGTCGTGGTCTTCGAAGTGCACCCCGCACCGGGGAAAAAGGACGAGTATCTCGGTCTTGCCAAGCATCTCAAACCGATCCTGGAGTCGATCGACGGCTTCATCGACAATGAGCGATTCGAGAGCAAGCGGCGCGAGGGCTGGGTCTTGTCGCTCTCCACGTGGCGGGACGAGAAATCCGTAGTACGCTGGCGCAGCCAGGGCGAACATCACAGAATTCAGGAACTAGGCCGCAGCGGCATCTTCTCCGATTATCACCTGCGCGTCTGCGAAGTGACCGCCGACAGTCACCCACCCGCGGACTTGCAGATAATCGAGCAACGCTTGGATGCTACCAAGATTGGAGAAGCCAAAGCGCTGGCGATCACCGAGGTCTTCCCGGCGCCGAATGCAACCTTCGCCGCTCACTCCGAGGTGTTGCCGGGTCATCTCGCTTTCGACATCCCCGCCGCGGGCATGGTCGATTATGACCTGTTTGAAAGTATCTACAATCCGGGCAAGATGTTGCTCCTCACGTCCTGGAAGACCGCTGAAGACTCTAGTCGCTGGACGCCGAAGATGTTCGCCGATGTGGCCAAACTCCGGCACCGCCGCGCCCGCAACGTGCGTGATTACGGCATGTTCGAACGCAGAGAGGCGGCGCAGTATTTTCCGGATGCAAAATGTCCGATGGGATGAGCGGGTGGCATCGTAAGACGCAAGGTGGTCAAATAAAATCGATTCGAGGGACGGCCCACTAGGGGTCTACCGGCAGGGGAGATACCCAATGAAGGCAGTAGTACTGCATGAGTACGGTGGTCCTGAGAAGCTGAAATTCGAAGACAACGTCCCCGATCCCCGGATTAGCGGAGATACGGTGCTGATCGCGGCAACCGCTGCGAGCGTTAACCCGATTGACTGGAAGATGCGATCAGGAGCGCGGCAAAAAGATTTTCCGTTGTCCTTTCCTGCAATTCTGGGCCGCGACGTGAGTGGCGTCGTACGGGCTGTGGGCGCAAATGTTAAGCACTTCAAGGCCGAAGACCGCGTTCTTGCACTATCCAACGCGACTTATGCCGAGTTGGTGGCGGTGAACGATTCGGACGTGACCCATCTGCCGGACGGCGTGGGCTTGGCGGACGCGGCGGCGATTCCGCTAATCGCGCTCACTGGAGACCAACTTGTCCGCCTTGCGACCAACGTGCAAAAGGGACAGTTTGTTCTGATAACAGGAGCGCTGGGCAGTGTTGGGCGTGCGGCAGTGCATACGGCGAAGAAGATAGGCGCGCAGGTGATTGCAGGAGTTCGCGGGAAAGAAGTGGACGGCGCCCGCTCTCTCGGTGTCTCGGATGTGCTAGCGATTGACGACGATGAAGCGATTGAGAAATTCCGCTTAGTGGATGCAATTGCGGACACGGTTGGCGATGACGTTGCCACGAAGTTGATTGCGAAAATAAGGCAGGGTGGCTCTTTTGGCTATACCGCTGTATTGCCGCAAAGCGCAGCGACGCTAAATCCGGCGGTGAAGATTACACGGGTGCTTACGCAGCCTGATCCATCCAAGGTGCGTGAGTTTGCCGATGACGTGCGCGATGGCAAGTTCGTCCTGCCGATTGGTCGCAGGATGCCATTGCATGATGCGGCCGAGGCACATGTGCTTGGGGAGAAAGGCGGGATCGGGAAGATCCTCCTGCTGATGCCGGATTCACAAGACTGATTTCTTCCGGCGAACTCAGCGGAACAGAGATGTAACTGGCGGTTGACTTTCGGCACCAAAGCGTAAAAGCATCATTATCAGCGGGTGGAGTCCCAGCTTTTGCCCGCATCATTGACGCTGTTCTCGCCCTTCTTGCGCATTTATTCTTCTTCATCCTAAGAAGTTGCTTTTCTGCGCATTCGTGACTCTAGTGTGGAACAAATTATGACACTCGTAGCATCATCCAAGAGGCTTATCAAATTCGATACCAAGACATTCCTGTCGACCATCAACGGCGGGAGAAAGATCGAAGCTTTTGCCAAAAAGCAGACGATCTTTGCTCAGGGCGATGCGTCTGATGCTGTTTTCTATATAAAGAAAGGAAAGGTAAGACTCACTGTCGTGTCGGAGATCGGCAAGGAAGCCACAATCGGAATTCTGAACGATGGCGATTTCTTCGGAGAAGGCTGCCTTGCGGGGCAACCTCTTCGCCTTTGTTCCGCGACCGCAATGACCGATTGCTCGGTGATGAAAATCCAGAAGAAGTCCATGATGGAAGTGCTTCATCGGGAACACGCATTTTCCGACATGTTCGTGGCCTATTTGCTGGCACGGAACATCCGATACGAAGAGGATTTGGTTGACCAGCTTTTCAATTCCAGTGAGAAAAGGCTAGCCCGGGTATTGTTATTGCTGGCTCATTCCGGGAAGGACGGTAAGCAGGAGACTGTAATCCCAAGATGAGTCAGGAGACCCTGGCAGAAATGATCGGCACAACGCGGTCAAGGGTCGCGGTACTGAAGCTGGATCCAACATTGATCTACGTCGATCCAGAGTCCAGCGGTATGAGAGGACGCCGTTACACGCTAGGTCTCCAAACCGATAAGGGTCGGCAAGTAGGCGGTTGAGATCCGATGATTGTTCGCCCACGTTGTAATAAGCCGCCAGCATAATGCGCCGGCGGCTTTGAAAAACTAAACTTCGATGTTTGTTCAGGGTGACGGCTCGATGGCAATTGATGCCCTGACATCTAAGCCTGCCTTTTCTTCTCTTGCTCGGGTTTCTCTTGTTCCGACTGAGGACTCTTGGGCTGGCCGCCCGTGTTCTCCTGTTTCTGCTGCACTGGCTGCTTCGGCTGGTTTCCAGATTTCTGCTCCGAAACGGGCTTCTGCTCATCGGTATGTTGCAATTTGCGGTCTTGCTGATCTGACATTGTTTTCTCCTTTGGATAGTTCTTTGTTGTTGGAAGCTCGATGAGGGCCATAGCCGCTTCGCTTGTCTGCGTCGTTGCCTGCGAGGTGGTCACCTCACAAATGTGAGCGCTATGCAGCCGTTTCGAAGTCTAGCCGCGCCAACGAGAGTATCCCCAGCCCCCGCCACCGAGCAAAAACAGCACCACAAGAACAATTAATACGGTTTCCATTGTTGTAAGAGGAAGCTGGACTGACCTTTGTAACGGCCATCTCATTTCTTCACTACACCTCATGGTATAAGTGGCGAAGACGTATGTCTGAGCACATTGGACCACTCTCAGCGATTCGATTTGTACGGCGCACCATCCCGCATTGTGAGTAGATGCGCCGGGCGTTATCACGGGGGCCGCCGACGATGACCCGTCCGGCATTGCCACATATTCTGTTGCGGGCGCACAGCTTGGAACCAAGCTCCTCTGGACCGCGCTCCTGACGTGGCCGCTGATGGCGGCGGTTCAAATGATGTGTGCCCACATCGGCAAGGTGACGGGATAAGGCTTGGCTGCGAATTTCAAGTGGCGATTTGCTGCGACCCTGTTTATGTTGGCATTATGGGCGCACACTAGCCCAGTCTCGCCAAACTAATTGCCAGAACTGTGCAGTTTGGACCGGTCGAGCCATTCTTTCCAGCCTATCCTCTATCTATAGAGCCGATGAGCAATCGCGGCGAAGCGCGACCCTCTGGCCTCGTAGAAAAGAAAACACTATGAATCATGGCACCAGTAAGCCGGCACCCAAATTGCGTAAAGCTCCTCAACCACCCCTGTCCCACGCTGGGGCGATCCCTGACTCAGACCGCGCCAAGAGACCACCGCTCTCCGAGCCTGCCGCCACGGACCAGGAACTGACTCCCGGAGATCGCGTCGAGGGTTTGGGCAACTTCGGAAAGCCGAATGGGGAATTCGGCACTGTTGAACGAGCCAACGAAGAGGACGCGGTCGTCAAGTGGGATGATGACGGTCGAATAAGAATCCATCAACCGTCGCTCAAGAAGATTTAACCCGCAACGGGCTCTGCAAGGTTGCGATCCATTGCTGAAGTTCAATCAAGGGTTTCCCCGGAACGAATCGAGCCGTTCAATCAGGACCCGTCGCGCTAGTACAGCCGATCATTGGGTTGTCTATTCCAGCGCGTCGAACGGTGCTGAGTTCGCGAACATCGCGAGCGAACTAGAAGGCACGCTGCCCAAGACCTGAGCCAGCCCTAATAATTTGCCCAGCAGATTGATCATTTGGCGGCCCGCTGGCCGTTGCAAGCCAAACCCGTCCGGACATCAGGAAAGTCGGCGTGTTGTGGTTCGCCACCGAAACCGATTCGAAGGTGTACGTAGGAATCGGCCGTACGCAGAGTTGATTGAGTATGCTATGAGCGAAGTATCTTGCTGAAAATAACAAGTTCCCAAACGGTCTGTATTGCTCAGACTGCGCTTCTCTGGGTCTACGCTGGTGTTGACCCTAAAAGGAGGCGCTTATGAAAAGCCGCCCCTTCCCAGATATACCCTGTGTTATTTGCAGCAAGCCAGTAGACTTGAGCGCCGATTTGTCTGCCGATGAAAACGGCAAAGCCGTTCACACTGAGTGCTACGTTGAGCGAATCGCTACCCCACAGGGCGGCCCTTCTATCGCTATGATGGCGGATTAAAGCCCAGACTTTACGGTTGATTCCGAGACGTTCGGTTTAATGATCCAGCATTTGTTCCGCAAGGACGATCAATTCTGACCAGCTTTCCAAACCTCAACGTTTGATACTTGCGATTCACAGAGTGCTGCAGGGAGGTTTCGATGAATGAACATCTACTAGATCCGAAGTTCATTATGCTCGCTGGCGTGGTGATTCTGGTTATCGCGGTGCTGGCATGGATGTACGTGCAAAAACGCAGGAGTACGACGGCAAGCTTGCGACAAAAGTTTGGGCCCGAGTACGAGCGAGCGGTGCACCAGCAGGGTTCAGAGCGAAAAGCAGAAGCGAAACTGGCGGATCGGCAGGAGCGGGTTGAAAAGCTCAACATTCGCCAGCTTGACCCGATTGAGCGCGAACGTTTTTCGAAACAGTGGGAGTCCGTGCAGTCTCGTTTTGTCGATTCCCCCAGAGGGGCGGTCGCGGAAGCAGATGACCTAGTGTCGTCTCTAATGAAAACTCGTGGCTATCCGGTAGCTGATTTCGATCAACGTGCGGCAGACATTTCTGTCCACTATCCCAGGGTCGTGGAGAACTACCGGTCTGCGCACGAGATTGTTCTCCGGGTTGGGAAAAATGGAGCAAGTACAGAAGATCTGAGAACGGCGATGATTCACTATCGCTCCCTGTTTGAGGAACTGATTCAGGTACCGACGATTGTGGAACGGAAAGAGGTGGCGTAATGGCTGAAGTGAAGAGAATAGAGGAGGAATTGCCAGCTGCCGAAGTGGCGAGTTACGGCATTCCGCTAGAGCAGCCCGACAGACCCAAGCTGGTGAAAAGCCAACAGCCGGAGACTCTGGATAGAGCGGTTGGAGTTTCGCAGCCTATGCCTTTGTTTTCTGAATCGGAGATGGGAGATTTTCGATCGCAGTGGAGCAAGGTACAGACCGGATTCGTGGACGAACCACGCCGGACGGTTGAAGAAGCAGACAAGTTGGTGGCTGCGGTGATGCAGCGACTCGCGGAGAGTTTTGCCAACGAACGGTCGAGATTGGAAAAGCAGTGGGACAGCGGTGACAACGCGTCCACTGAGGACCTGCGCGTTACCCTACAGCGTTATCGTTCGTTTTTTGACAGACTATTGAAACTATAGAGAAGAACGCGCTTCGGGTGCGGGAACGAAACCTCTACATGAAGATCCGCGGAGCTTTGTTACTCAATCACGGGGAGAAAACAGATGAACCCCAGTACGAAGGATGAGATTAAAGGCAGCATTCATGAAGTGAAAGGCAAAGTCAAAGAGACCGCCGGCAAAGTGACGAACAATCCTAACTTAGAGGCCGAAGGCAACGCTGAAAAGAACACCGGCAAAGTTGAGAAAAAGGTTGGACAGATCGAAAAGGTGTTCGAGAAGTAAGTTAGGCAGCGGCTCATCCGAGCATGTTCACCCTCTCGAGACAGCTGGTGTGCCGACGTTCTCTGCTCAGTACTGCAGGGACCGGGCTGTCCGTCAGATTAGCGCTTAAAGTTCGGCGACTGGGTTGGGCCACATATTTTATTGCCTCGAACCCGATCGACTTCGGCACCGAGCCCGCTTTGTTAAGTCTTTCTTCAATCAAATGGCGCATCTGCGCGGCGAAAGCGGATCTCTGGTCAGGTTAGGAGTATGAGCACTGCAGCCGAACCAAATCAGCATCCCAGAAATGGCGCCGTCGTCTTTGACCTATTCATCCGATAAGCTGCTCAGCAGAATCGCGATTCTACTCTCATATTAGTCGCCGGCTTGCTGACGCTGTTCGGGTACACCAGTTGATACTGGTCGACTTTGCAGCCGGACGGGCCGAGCTACCGTGTATTCGCCAAGTAGATGACAAATCCCCCGGGTGCCTGTGGTCTCCACACCAAGTCGGTGATCGACAAGTCGGCTACGACGAAGTCCGTGCAGGACGACGCGAACCGCCGTCAAACTCCCAAATAGTTTGGCAAGCAGACTTACTTTAACCCAGAGGCCCAGGTAGAGTGCGCGCTTTTGACCAGTTTCTTGGGTGCACTTCGTCCATGCTTGAAACTGCAAGAAAACTACCCGCTAAGGACACGAACGTTCGACGTGGGCAGCACTGTCTCATTGGAGGAATAGCGAGATGCATAGCTGCTTCAAAACGTGCGATGGGGTGGCGTGGTTATTGGCTGTGAGACTGATCCACAGACCCATGGCTCTTATAGTGACGGTCATCCTGCTCGGTGTGCCCGCGCGTCCTCAGGCCGTTCCCAACAGCCCAGTGTCGGCCAACGACCTTGTGCGGCGAGTAGTCACTAATGAACTAACCTTCCAAGATGATCACACCAACTGGATGTACCGATTAGAGAAAGAACAGTATGGGAAGAAACAGGTCGAGGAAATCGTTGAGACCAAAGAAGGTTCTCTCAGCCGACTCCTATCGGTTGACGGCCTGCCCCTTACACCGAAACAACAGATGGAAGAGGACGAGCGTGTGCGGGAGTTAATGGCCAGTCGAAGTGCGCAACAAAAATTGCGGCGATCTCTGGATGCTGAGACGTTACAGGGGAGACGGTTGTTCAAGATGCTGCCTGATGCATTTGTGTTCAGCTACGCGGGTGAGGGTGGAAACCTGGTAAAGCTGAGTTTTAGACCCAACCCGAGTTTTCAAGCGCCATCCATGGAGGCCCGTGTTTTCCATGACATGGAAGGCGAGATGTGGGTCGATTGCAAACAGGAGCGACTGGCTGGGCTTGATGGTCATCTCACACAGGCGGTGAAATTCGGATTCGGTCTGTTGGGACACTTGGACAAGGGAGGCCACTTTGAGGTCAGACAGGCAGAAGTTGTCCCCGGCCATTGGGACATGACTACCCTGAGTTTGGAGATGACAGGCAAAGCGCTTCTGTTCGCGAGCATCGGTGTGCAGAAGAAGGAAAAGCATCAGGATTTCCACCGAGTATCCGATGATCTGACTCTGACGCAGGCCGCGAACATACTCAACCGATCGATAGTTGTAGCAGATAATCGCTAGTTGATGCGGCCGAAGGTATAACAACAGGGTCTTAATCACTGTTCGAAAACGATATTTGACGCTCAAACTGAATTTATCGAGGAGAAGGAATGTTGTTAGCCGGCAAAGCCGCTTGCTCTGGGATTGTCTTCATATTGCTAACGATCGGGATCTCGGGACCACGTCCAAGGCCACTCGCTTTGGGAGCCAACCTCCCCAAAGAAGTACCAGCGGTCAGGAACCGGAACGATGTCAGGAAGATACAGCAAACTTTGCAGGACGAAGGACACTACCGCGGGGAGGTCGATGGCATCTTCGGTCTCCGAACCCGGGCGAGCATTCGCGGATTTCAGAAGGCTGAGAATCTGCCGGTCACGGGGCAGCTTGATCCGCAGACGGCCAACAAACTCGGAGTGAGGCCAGAAGGTCGCGAGGAGACTGGCGACGAGACTACGAAAGATAAACCTTCGGCAGGCATAAAATGGGCTAGAGGTTCGAGGCGAACAAGCAAACCACTAAGGAAGGCAGTCAAGACAGCTGCAGATCCTGAAAGCGGACGGGGATCCCGTGGCAAGTTATTTCAAGCTGAGAACGACACCCACCCACAGTAGTTTGAGTTCTTTCCAGTGGAGTTACGAAACAGAACGATGTCGCATCTGCCTATCGAAAATTACGGGATTGTCGGCAACATGCCCACTAAGCGCTAGGAGAAGTTCATGCCGGATCTAAGAGAAGGATGCGCGACAGGAAAACCCAGCGAAGAAACAGCGCCCGCCGATGCTCTGGTTCTATTCGGCGCCATGGGAGACCTAGCTCATAAGAAGATCTTCCCCGCTCTTCACCACATGGTTCGACATGGTCATTTGGATGTACCCGTGATTGGGTTGCCAGGGCTGCGCGGACGGACGAACATCTCAAAGAGGCTGGTCGAGCCGTTGAAGATCGCGCTCGATATGCGTCCGCAACAACTTCTTCATGCTGTCGTTGGTGAACTGCGATTTGAGTTCGGTAATCGCGCCCTCTGGATCGCGTAACATGCGAGCTAGTGCCGTGCCGACGCCGGTCTTCGACCGGGCGCCTTCGAGCAGGATGCAGTAGAAGATTTCAACTTGATAAAGATGGTCTCGCTTCGTTTCAAAGAACTTCCGTCGCTGGTGAATGGCCGCTGCGACAATGGGGTCATCATAGGTTGCGAACGGTATGTCGGGGCGGTTCGATTTGAAGAGATATTGGTAAACATGGAAGCCTGTGCCAAAGGCTTTCTGCGCCGCCTCCAGCCTCTTCACTGCATACTCCTGTTGGGAGCGGTCCAGGCTTTCGTAGTCCACACCGGGAACACTGAGAACCATGCCTAGATCGCCGCTTTTGGTAAGGAAGGCCGTCTCATTCCAGAAGCCGTAGAGGTTGATGTGGTCGTTCAGGGCTGCACTCTCTTTCCACGGCTTGATCACCTTGTCGAGACGCAGCATCACACTACCTCCACGCGGGGAATTTGCTGCTTCGCGGTGTCATAGCGCAGCTTGTAGCGCTCTGCCTTGGCCAGGATGCGGAGGAATGCTGGGTCGCTGTTGGTGACCCAATGGCCGAAGGCAAAGCCGCCAATGAAGACGGCGATACCGGCGAGATGGAGTTGAAGAGATTGAAGGCTCCCACCGCTCCGACGCAGATGAAGTAGAAGAGTGTGCGCTCGACACCCAAGTAGGTGAGCGGCTTATGTAGACTCTTGAAGACTCGGTTCGTGCGACGTTGATGCTGTGGTTTGTCTGGCATAACTCCCTCATTCAAGTGCGGGGTTGAAGGTGGCGCTATACGCCCCAGAGCCAACTCAGGACATTGACCGCAAGCACCGCAATCCCCGTTCCGGCGGCAACGCCCGCCAGCGCTTTTTTCGCGCCGGGCTCGCCGTGCGCGAATCCGTAGCCTCCGATCACAATTGCAACCAGACTTGCAACCTTCGCAATGGTGCCGGTGAAAAGACTTTGGATGGCGTTGAAGCTGGTATCGAAGGGACTTCCTTGGGCATGGGCGGCAAGTGGCGCCAAGATGAGAACACTGAGCACCATCAGCGCTGGCTTTCCAGAGATTGAAGAGATCGCCAACCGAATGGGGGAGGGAAGTTTGATTTGAGCCAAATTCGGCATGAGAGCTTCCGGCAGTGACAGTTCAGAGCCGCTGCTTTTGGTTCACCGTAGCGCTAGAGAAAGGTGTTGTCTAATGACTTCTCGGCTGGACGTTATTCCGCGCGCTCATAAGATTGGAATCTGGGGCACATCGGTTACCCCCCGTTTGTTGCTCGTTCCTCCCGTAGATCACCGTGCCTCAGTGCTCGTTCTTTCATAAGCACAAAGAACACTGGTACCAGAATCAGGACATGGATTGTTGAGGTAATCATTCCGCCCACAATCGGAGCGGCAATCGGCTTCATCACGTCGGAGCCGATTCCGCTTTCAAATAGAATTGGGATGAGGCTGGCGAGCACAGCTGTGACAGTCATCAGCTTTGGCCGGAGCCGCTGCACAGCTCCCTCGATCGCTGCTGCCTCAACATCTGCGTTGGTGAGCGGAACACCTGAAGCCAACTTGTGATCCAGAGCTTCATGAAGGTAGACCACCATGACCACACCCGTCTCTACAGCGATTCCAAAAAGAGCGATGTAGCCCACCCAGACCGCTACGCTGAAGTTGTAGCCCAGGAGCCACTGCAAGGTCAGGCCCCCTGTCATGGCATAGAAGGTGGGAAAGATCAGCACCATAGCTTCCGTGGCTGAATGGAAAATCATGTACAGCAGCACAAAAATCACGAAGAACACTACCGGCAGAATGACTTTCAGCCGCTCCTTGGCCCGAACCTCAAACTCGTATTCGCCGGACCAAGTGTAGGTGTAGCCAGCTGGCAGCGTTAGTTTCTGGCGTAGCAGACTGGAGGCCTCTTTCACGAAGCCGCCGTAGTCTTTCGTGTTTAGGTCGATGTAGACGTAGCCAGTAAGCTGGCCATCTTCGTCGCGGATCATGGCAGGGCCATTCGAGAACGAGATTTTCGCCACTTGTCCAATGGGAATTTGTGCGCCTGTTGGAGTCGCGATCAGCACACGAGCAAATTCTTTAAGGTTGTCACGAAAGTCGCGCTCGTAGCGGACGTTCATCGGGTAGCGCTCACGGCCTTCGATGTTTTCTCCGATGTTCATGCCGCCGATGCCGGATGCCACCGCTTGCTGGACATCGGCGATGGTCAACCCGTACTTGGCTGCCTCCAAGCGGTTCGTCTCAATGTTGACGTAGAAGCCTTGTGAAACATGCTCGGCAAAGGCGGAGCGAACCTGCGATGTCTGAGAGAGTATCTGCTGAATCTGGGCGCCGAGTTTCTGAATACCTTCCAGGTTCGGCCCCTGGATCTTCATCCCGATCGGCGTTTTGATCCCGGTAAGCGCCATGTCGAGCCGGTTTTCGACTGGCATCGTCCACGTGTTGGTAAGTCCTGGGTATTGCAACTTCTCGTCCATCTGGGTAATTAGTTTCTCGTACGTCATGCCCGCGGGCCACTGCTCGCGCGGCTTCAGCATGATGGTGGTGTCGTACATATCGAGAGGAGCGTTGTCGGTCGCGCTATCCGAGCGTCCGACGACTCCAAACACGGTCTCTACTTCGGGGAAAGATCGCAGTATTCGATCTTGCGACTGTAGAAGTTGCGAAGCCTGCGTGATGGAAATACCGGGCAGCGCTGTCGGCATATATAGCGCCGATCCCTCATAGAGCGGCGGCATAAATTGGCTGCCGATCCTCAACACCAGAGGAAACGTGACCACGAGGAACAGCAGGTTTACCAGCAATGTTGTCTTGCGATACTTAAGGCAAAGGCGGAGAACCGGAAGGTATAACGTCTGTGTCCAGCGGGAGACTGGGTTTTGCGATTCCGGGCGTAGCTTTCCTTTGATAAACATGACCATCAGAACTGGCACCAAAGTGATCGCCAGTACCGAGGAAAAGCCAACGGCGAGGGTCTTGGTCCAAGCCAGCGGACGGAACATCCGCCCTTCCTGCGCCTCCAAAAGAAAAACCGGCAGGAACGAGACCACAATGATGATGAGAGAGAAAAACAGTGCTGGCCCGACCTGCTTCGCACTATCGATAAGAATCTTCCGGCGATCGGGTTCCGGGATAGCGGCAGGGATTTCTCCCGAAAGGGGGATGGGTCGTTCGGATAGATGGCGATAGCCGTTCTCGACCATGACAATTGCGGCATCCACCAACACCCCGATTGCCAGTGCGATCCCACCTAAGGACATAATGTTGGAGCTGACTCCCAGGTAATACATCGGTACGAATGAAGCAACCACCGCGATGGGGAGCGTAAGGATGGGAATCAAAGCAGACTGGAAGTGAAACAGGAACACGATGATGACGACGCTGACGATGACAGCCTCTTCCAACAAATCGCGTTCCAGTGTTTTGATCGACTCCTGAATCAACCCAGCGCGGTCGTATCCCGACACCACTTCCACCCCCGGTGGCAAAGAAGACTTGAGCTCAGCCAGCTTCTTCTTCACCCCGTCGATCACGTTCAGGGCGTTCAGCCCATAGCGCATGACAACGATGCCGCCGACGGTCTCTCCCTGCCCTTGCCAATCCGCCACGCCTTCCCGAGTGTCTGGGCCAAAAGAAACCCTCCCTAGATCTTTGATTAAGACGGGCGTACCGTTCTTCGCCATAACCGGAACGTTCTCCAGGTCGGCGAGCGAGTGCAGATAGCCCAGACCGCGAATCATGTAGCGAGTTCCACTCAACTCCAGCGCGCGCCCGCCAACTTCGTTGGTGCTGGATTTCACCCGGTCAATTACCGTCGAAAGCGGTATGCCGTAAGCGAGCAGTTTGTTTGGATCGAGCTGGACCTGATACTGGCGCACAAAGCCGCCAATCGTGGCCACTTCTGCAACGCCGGGGACGGTTTCTAGTTGGTAGCGAAGTTGCCAATCCTGTAGTGCTCGCAAATCGGCAAGGCTGTACTTGCCGCTGTGGTCCACCAGCGCATACTCGTAGACCCACCCCGCTCCCGTGGCGTCCGGTCCAATCATCGGATGAACGTCGGGCGGAAGCCGCCCGGCAATGGTTTGCAGGTACTCCATCACGCGCGAACGCGCCCAGTACATATCCGTTCCGTCTTCGAAGACAACGAAGACGTACGAATCGTTGAACATCGTCTGCCCGCGCACGGCTTTCACGTGCGGCGCGGCAAGTAAGGCCGTTACGATCGGATATGTGACCTGATCTTCAATGATGTTCGGCGGTTCGCCTTCCCAGTTGGTGTGGATGATGACCTGAACGTCAGAAATATCCGGCAGCGCGTCCAATGGGATGTGCCCCATTGCCCAGATACCCGCGAGCACCAACAGCAACACGCCTGTAAAGACTAGGAACCGGTTGCGAGCACACCACTCAATCGTTCGGTTGATCACGTTACATTCCTCCCGTCGCATTGAGCGTGATGTGCTTGCTCACGATGACCTGTCCGTTTTGAGTGGCGGTGACCGTTACTTGCCACGTGCCGCCAGATCCCAGCTCGCCGCTGCCTTCGTATATGCCACCGCCCTTGTCACTCGCGTTGACCACCGTTTTCATAGCAGCCATCCCCATCTCTTGCATTGCCGCCATGAAGAATGTGACCGTTACCTGGGCGCCGTTCACTGGCTTCCCGTCACTCGAAGCAAGCTTCACGTGAAACGTATTGCCGCCCTTGTGTGGTGGCGAAGGCTCGGTCGTCAGTTCGACTGAGGCTTGCATTTGTGCCGGCGCATACATGGCCGCCGCTGCACCGGCACCCGGCGGTGGAGGTGTGAATGCTCCGGCGGCTGCTTGCAACTGCGCTTCGGAGTCGATTAGAAAGTTCGCTGAGATGACGATCTTCTCGCCCGCCCGAACCCCCTTCGTAACAATTTGTTGTTCGCCAACGCGCGCCCCCAGTTCAACTTCTCGCGGTTCGATATTTCCATCACCCCGGTATGCGAACACCAAGTTCCGTGTTTCAGAATGAAAGACTGCAGAACTCGGGACAATCGACTGTTTGCCAAGCGGCAGTTTCAGCCGCACGTTCACATACATGCCAGGTCTCAACTTCAGACCTGGGTTCGGAATCACCAAGCGAACCGGCAGTGTGCGCGTGGTTGTATCCACTTGGGGCAGCAGATAATCGACTCGCCCGGAAAACACTCTTCCGGGATACGCATCGACCGTAACGTCGGCATGGTCTCCAGGCTTGATTTTGCCCGCATCGTTCTGGAAGACCTGAGCTAGTACCCAAACATCTGAGAGATCCGAAACCGTATACAAATGCGTCTCCGGCTGCACATACATATTCGGCAATGCATTTTTCTCGGTGATGTAGCCTGAAACTGGAGAGTTAATCGTTAAGTCGGTAATCACTTTCTCGTCCGCGTCCAACTTGGCAATCTCACTCGGCGGTATTTCCCATTGCAGCAGCCGCTCCTTGGTAGCACTAAAGAGAGAGGCGGCTCCTGACGCGACACCCGTGACAGAACTCTGCCGCAAGTCAGCTTGGTTCTTTCTTGCAATCAGATATTCCTGTTCAGTCGTGACCAGATCCGGGCTGTAGATTGTGAAAAGAGGTTGGCCTTTGCGCACGAAGTCGCCGGTTGCATCGACAAACAACTTGCGTATCCAGCCAGAAAAGCGCGTCTGAACGTAAGCCAGACGGCGCTCATCGGCCTGGACATTCCCAAAGAATCTGATCTCGTCGTTGACAGGCTGGTACTTGACCTCACCAACTTGCACGCCGATGCTCTGCATCCGTTGGGGCGAGAGCTGCATAGGAGCAAGGGCCATCTCAGGCTGAGGTGGAGCCGACGATGGCTCGGCTGAAATGCTCTGCATCGGAGGCTGTACGGCCTCACTAGGCTGTTCCATCGACGGTTCAACCTGGGTAGTTCGTGACGTGTGCAGCCGCCACCACAACGCCGTTATCCCAATTGCGAGGACTATTGTCGTAAACAACATGACAAGAAAAGCGCGGCGATACGGAATGTCGGTTCGATTCGTCATGGCAAACTCACCCCCGTGAGCCGTTCTAATCTCGCCAACGCAGACTCATGCTCGACGAGCTCACGTTGATATTCGAGATTCGCGTTCAATACATCCTGAAAAGAAGAAAGCAGAGCTTGGAAGTCTTGCCTGTTAGATTGGTAGGCCGCCATTCCAGCTTGAAATGTGGCCTCGGATTGAGGAAGTAAGCCTTCGGTGTAGATTTTGAGCTGGTCCTCCGACCTGCGTACGAGGACATATTGCTGCTCAACTTCCGACTGCATGCGCTGCTCTTCCGCCCGGAGTTGCTGCTTTGCGTGCTCCTGGTTTTGAGTAGCTTCCGCTAACGCAGCCGACTGACGACCGCGGTTTGGCAGCCGTATGCCAAAGCTGGCCATGTAGTAGTCGCGGAATTTGTCAGCCGTGTGCTCGTACGTATAGCTGACGTTGAAGTCCGGCCTGAACTCCTTGTGTGAAAGTTCGACCTGAGATTCCTGCCGGTGCATCATGTCCGAGCGTGAGCGCACATCGGGATTCTGATCTTGCGCCCGCTCCAGCAGTTCGGCGTCGCTGTGCGTCAGGGTCGTCAGGGAGAGGGGCTCGGTAACAATGTCCGGAGAACTTTGTGCGCGGCTCAGGACTTGCTTCAACTGCGCTTCAAGCTGCTCCTCCTGCTGATGGTGCATGGCAATCTCTAGCAGAATCCTGGTGTGGTGCAATTGCGCCTTAAGAACATCCTGTTGGTTCCCCTGCCCGACCCGGTAGCGCGATTCCGCGACCTGCTGAATCTGGCTTAAGATCTGGTCGTTGCGTTCCAGGATTGGGAAGGTCTGCTGAAGGTAGGCGAGCTGAAAATACACGAGTTTCAACGTCTCGATTACCTGACTCCGCACCCCATCCGATTGCGCGCGGATCGAGTCGGCTTCTCGCTCCGCAACCTGGGATCGGAGACGGCGCTTACCTGGATACGGGAGATCTTGCGACGCTCCGATGCCCACGTAAGCAAAGTCGCTATTGGAATAGCCTGCGAAAGGCCGTGGACTCCCGACGCTGAACTGCTGGACAGTGATCGCGGTGTCCGGTAGTGCCGATGCTTGCTTGGGAACGTTGGTGGCCGCCTGCCACGCGTGTAGGGTAGCGGCAATTTCAGGATTGCTCCGATCCACCTCCTGTACCAATTCGCGCAGTGGGCTTGGCGAATCCGTAGCGTGCTTGCTCTGATTCTCTAGCGGAGCAGGAGTTTGTGGCACGTTCGTCGTCATCTGGGCGTTCCCCGTCGTCGGGGACAGGCTGAGGACGAACACCACGATGACCACGACAAGAAAGCGGGCTGCTCCGGACGTGAGCCGGTACGTATAGGCAAAGTTCATCGTTCCTCCAATGGAAAACACAAATGCGTGCAGACGCACGAAGGCGTTAGCGCGAACGAGGAAAGACGATCAGATTCTGAGGATTGTGGTGGTGGTCGAACCTAGTCCTGGCGGACTATGGGTGCACGAAACCCGAGATGACCATTGTGCCAGCGAGCAGGACGCGGCCTGAAATGTAACGGGAAGCGTGTGAGACAGAACCAAACTGACATGATGCAATTGCGAAGAGGGAGTCTTCAGAGCGTGAAAATCAGCCGACGTGGCGGTTACCTGACAGCAAGGGTGGGATTTCGTCATCCCCATGTCCCCGCACTGCTCCGCCATCTTCTTACAGCACTCCCGCTCGGCTGCCGTCATCGCTGCATTCGGCACAGCACATGCCATCACTGGCAGCGCGGCGAATAATACCGCCAAAGCGAAAACGCCGACTCTACGCATAAGTGTCAACAGGGTTATTGTAGCGGCAACTGCAAATTAGACGCAAAGGGCGGAGAAAGGTTTCGGATTACCCCGGTGACCCCACTCGGGTTGGTCCCGCATGACGGGCAACTCTTACCTAATCCGCTAAGGGAAGGGTTGCCGACCATCCGGGAGCAGGCCCGTCAATCACCACAAGCGCGTTTCTCGGTACTAACTCGACGGGCGAGCTGATGACTTCCGGATTGTCCGTCATCCGCGGGCACAATCCGCAGTCCTGGGCTCATTGCGCTCCTGGGTGCGGCGCAGGTGCTAGTCTGACACAGGCACCAATGAACAACCGCGACATCCAGGCGGCTCGGAAATATCACGATGGTACGAAACACTCCTACTGGAGTATTCGTAATAATCCTCACTCCCTCGACTGGGCCAACCGGCCCCAGCCTTTCAAAATCTATCCGAAGCCGGAGCCGTTTTTGCTCCTGCGGGACGTGCCACAAACGGGGGTGTCCGCACTCTCCGCGATCTCAGTGACGTTGTCCTCTTCGCGGGCCGATTCGGTACCTGACCTCCAAGATCTGGCGCGCATCCTCTATTTCTCGGCGGGGATTACCAAACATCGCGGATCTCCAGGCGGAGAAATCTACTTTCGCGCCGCAGCCTGTACCGGAGCCCTCTACGAGATCGAGTTGTATATCGTGACTGGCGATCTCGCGGGCGTGGATGCCGGCGTCTACCACTTCAATCCGGCGGATGTGTCGCTACGGCGTCTGCGAAAAGGTGATTTTCGCGGAAACCTGGCTCAGGCGACGGCGCTGGAACCGGCGGTGGTTGGCGCGCCCGTGATCATCATTTGCACCGGGACGTACTGGCGGAACGCCTGGAAGTATCAGGCACGCACCTATCGCCATTTTGGTTGGGACAATGGCACCCTCTTGGCGAATATGGCGGCCGTTTCTGCGGCTTCGGGATTGCCCGCCGAGATCGTGCTTGGGTTCGTGGATGCCGATGTAAATCGCGTGCTCGATCTCGATACCCGGCGCGAGGTTTCCTTGTGCCTCGTACCGATCGGGCACAGATCGGACAGTTCGCCTCCAACGCCCAGCGAAGCTCATGCACTCGGCTTGGAAACGATCCCGCTTTCGCATCGCGAGGTCGAATATCCCTCCATGCTTGAGATGCATGATGCGTCTTCGCTTGCGTCCGTACAGGAAGTAGCTCAATGGCGCGGGAAGCAACCGGTCGTTCCGCCTTGCGTTCCGGCGGCCGAGGGAGCGCGACTGCAACCCCTGGCGGAAGAAGAACAGTCGAAGGACACGATCGAGCAGGTGATCTTGCGCCGCGGTTCTACCCGAACGTTCGATAAGACGGCATCCATCGCTCTGGCACAACTTTCTACCATTCTCGACTACGCTACGCGAGGCCTTCCGGCTGACTTCCTTAAGCCTCCCGGCGAGCAGCTCAACGATCTTTACCTGATCGTGCATTCGGTGCAGGGGCTCAAGCCGGGGGCTTACTTCTTCCGGCGTGATCAGAACATCCTGGAGCTTTTGAGAGAGGGAGAGTTCCGCGCCGAGGCCCGTCACCTTGGGCTGGAGCAGGAACTGCCGGCGGACGCCTGCGCGGACATCTTCTTTCTCGCTGATTTGAAACCCATTCTAGAGCGATACGGAAACCGCGGGTACCGGGCCGTCCAGCTCGAGGCGGGCGCCATTGGTGGCAGGATCTACCTGGCTGCATATGCCCAGCACCTCGGTGCTACAGGGCTGACCTTCTTCGACGACGATGTGGTCAGCTTCTTTTCACCGCATGCCAAGGACAAGAGTGCCATTTTCCTGCTCGCGATCGGCAAGCCGCGAAAGCGAAAACCACAGTAGCGCCAACTCCCGGATTGTCGGCTAACCTTCCCTAATCGGTAAGGTAAGGTTTGCCCGTTATTCGCTCGCAATCTGAGTGTGCACGCGCACCCGTCACGCGTGCGCATCGGCATCCTGCTGAGGTCGATGATAAACTTCCGCGAGCCACCTCTGGAGGAGAATCAATTGAGACTTAGGCAGGTATTTCTGAGTGCGTTCGTGGGGATCGCCGTTTGGTTCGTGGCTAGTTACACAGTATGGTCGCAGTCTGCGGAAACTCTAGTCGCTCCTTCCGCTCCGCCCGTGGCTCCCGTCAGAGCCGTCACCGACGACTATCACGGAACGAAGGTGGTGGATCCATATCGCTACATGGAGGACTTAAAAGACCCTGAGGTGCAAGCCTGGTTCAAGGGTCAGAACGACTACACGCGAGCCGTGCTGGCGGGTCTCCCTGCACGCGAACAGCTTCTCTTGCGCATTCGCGAACTCGACCAGTCAGTCCCTCTGGTCTCCGCGCGGCGACTGCCCGGTGATCTTTACCTCATTAGCAAACTCCTTCCCACCGAGGACGTTTTCAAGCTGTACCTGCGCAGCGGTCTGACGGACAGGACCGGCTGCTGATCGATCCTGAAAGAATTACGCTCACCGCAGCGAACCAGAGCAAGGGTAAGAACGACATTCTCGGATTCGCGGTATCCGATGACGGCCGGTACTTGGTGGTTGGCATCGTTCCCGGCGGCTCCGAGACCAATGCCGAACTGCACGTAATCGAAACCGGCTTGGGCCGTGAGACCGGGGATGTGCTTTCTCGCGGTGTTGGTCCAGAAGCCTGGCAGCCTCACTGGCTGCCCGATAATCGGAGCTTTGTATACGGACGCATGCAGACCTTGGCGCCGGGAGCGCCTGCGGCGGAGGCGCGGCAAAAGTTCCGCTCCTATCTGCATGTCCTCGGAACAGACCCCGAGAACGATCCGCCAGTGTTCGGGTTCGGCGTGGTCCCATCCATTGACGTTGACCCAAGCCTGATCGCCTCGCTTACGACGCAGCCGGGTTCGCGCTATGCCCTCGGTGTTCTCAATGGGAGCGTCACACCCAACAGCGCGTATTACATCGCACCGGCGGACTCGATCGGCAAACCAAACCCAACATGGCGCAAGGTTGCGGATTTTGCCGATGGCGTGACAGATATCGCGATTCACGGCGACGACCTCTACTTCCTGACCTACAAAGATGCTCCACGGTATAAAATCGTGCGCATCAATGCCCGCAAGCCCAATCTCGCTTCCTCTGAGGTTATCGTTCCGCCCAGTGGGGCTGTGATTGCTGGCATAAGCCCTGCTCAGGATGCGCTGTATGTGCGGCTGCTGGACGGAGGAGTCGGCCGCCTGCTGCGCATTCCCTACGGCGCTGCTCCGAAGGCGCAGCGCGTCGCTCTCCCGTATGATGGGGCCGTTTCGTCACGGGCCGATCCCGGCGTGCCCGGCACCCTGCTTTACATGTCCTCTTGGGCCAAGGCGTTCAAGATTTATGCGTACGATCCCAAAACTAACCGGGTCACCGACACCAGACTCCAACCGGCAGGTCCTTACGACGATCCCCTCAGTGTGGAGTCGGTGGAGGTCAAAGCCCGCAGTTACGATGGCACTCTCGTACCGTTGTCGATCACGTACCCGAAAGACATGAAGCTGGACGGTTCGAACCCCACGTTCCTCACAGGCTACGGCGCTTACGGCACTTCACTGAATCCGGGTTTCGATCCGACCAGTCTTGCGTGGTACGAAAAGGGCGGAGTCATGGCGGTTTGCCATGTTCGCGGCGGCGGAGAGTTTGGAGAGGAGTGGCACCTCGCGGGAAAGGGGCAGACCAAGCCGAACACCTGGCGCGATTTCATCGCCTGCGCTCAGTATCTGATCGACAACAAGTACACCTCCCCGGCGAGGCTCGCCGGCGAAGGCGCGAGCGGCGGTGGCATTCTGATTGGCCGCGCCATCACCGAAAGGCCTGACCTCTTCGGCGCCGCTATCATCGACGTCGGTTTGGAAGACGCCCTGCGTTTCGAAACCACCAACAACGGCGAGACGAACATTCCTGAATTCGGCAGTACGAAGACGGAGGAAGGCTTTAAGGCGCTCTATGAGATGAGCGCATTCCACCACGTAAAAGACCACACGCCTTATCCCGCGGTTCTGCTCACTACCGGCATCAACGATCCGCGCGTTGACCCGTGGATGCTGGGCAAGATGACGGCGCGCTTGCAAGCGGCGACTTCCAGCGGTAAACCGGTCCTGCTGAGGGTTGATTACGGCGGCGGTCACGGTGTCGGCAGCGGCGAAACGGAATATCAGGAAAGCCTGGCAGACGCGTGGAGCTTTCTGCTGTGGCAGTTCGGCGTGCCCGAGTTTCAGCCGCAAAAAAAGTAAGGCCGCTTCGACGGTTACAGCACGAGATGGTCAAGACGACATCCCTGCCGATGGCAGTTCCAGCTCTGTGACGCAGGGCGATTGCTTTTCGCCTGTCAATGTACACGTGCTATTGCTTTCCCACGCGCCCGCGTCTTCCTTGCTCGACTCCTGACCTCATGGCCGAAAGGCCTTCCGGCAGAAATTCGCCGTTGACGGTTCTGGACGGATGGTCGGCCATACGGAAGTTGTCCGTGAGCCTGGCGGCGCTTCGTCCCGCGCCTTAGAAAAGGGCTTCGAGGAACTTCGCCGGATCAGTACCGGCGAGCCGGCTTTGCCCCAGTCAACTTCCGCTTAGCCCGTCACCCGCCCAGAATCCCAAACCGCCCAGGGCGTGAGCTGCTATGGCACGATTTCAGAAGTTGGGTACTCTTGTTTGGGAGTTCGAGAGCGCTCTATTTGGTCAGGCTGGCAGTCCAATCCATCACTACGGACATTGGCGTCAAGGCCGATTTCAGTTGCGTGTTGATCAAGAACCGCTGACCGTCTTTGCTTACATCGTAGGAGAACCGTTCGGACGTGGCGACCATTTCGCGGGGATTTGCCTGGAAGAGCACCACCGGGCTTCCCGCATCGAAGTTGGTACCGATGGTAACGGGTGTGGCCATGATCTTGCCGTCCGGCGCGAGGTAGAACAACTCTTTCCCGTCGCTTCGCCATTTGGGCTGTTCCCCGCCTGCGCTCGACACTTGCCACTTTCCATGCGCCGCAGGAAAGGAAGTTACGTAAATCTCCCATCGTCCGCTTTCATTCGAAGCATAGCCGAGCCATTTGCCATCGGGTGAAAAGCGGGCCACATTCGGGGCAGAGGCTGCCTTCAGAAAAAGAGTCGGTGCGAGTTCGGGAAAAGTCAGGTACCACAAGTCAGTGCCGCGTTGATAGATCACGTATTTCCCGTCGCGCGACCAATCGAGTGGATAGCGATCGGGACCTTCCTGCGGGATCAACTGCTCTTCTTGCGACCCGTCCGCATTTTTCACGTACAAGTTGAATCTCTTGGCGCGGTCCGAAGTAAACACCAGCCTGGTCTCGTCCGGACTCCAAAGAGGCGTGGAATCGATGGCGGGATCGAAGGTCAGCCGCTTGGCGCTCTGGTTTTCGAGATCGTAGGTCCAGAGATCGGTATTGGTAGTGGCAAGATCCATGGCGTCGGCGGCAACGAACTTCCCGTTCGGCGACAGAGAGATGTTGCCGTAAACGCCCGGCTTCGTTGCGACTCCAACTTGCTGCCCCTTGCGATCAAACCAAAGCAGTTGCGACGCTCCTGTGTCGCCGGATGATCTCTGAGCGACCAGAACGCCGCTCTCGGAACTGGCGAACACTGCCCTCTGAATTCGCGGCAAGTATTCAATTTCTGTGAGAAAAGGAGTGGGTTCTCCGCTCAGTGCAAGTTTCTTCGCGTCGAACCGTTGCGCAAAAAGGGTTTGATCGCGGTAGAAGAGCAAATAACCAGGTGCGGCATAAGCGGCGTTCGCTCTGGCTTGTGTAATCAGGCGCTTCTCGCTCGAATTCAAAGCACCCACATAAATGGAAGAGAGAATGCTCCGGCCGGAAAGGTCCATAGCCAAATATAGAAAGTGGTTTCCGTCAGGCAGAAAAACGGGCCAGCGGTGACTGTCTTCCGCGTGCTCTCTGTCTGGAAATGTGATTTGTGTTGGCGTACCTCCGGAAGCGGCGATTCGATACAGGCCAAATCCCAACTGTCCGCTGGGAGTAAAGATGATGACTCCGTCTTTGTTCCATGCGCCGCCGCGGCCGGTCGGAGCGTCGCAGAGCGTTTGCACGGGCCCGCCTGATAAATCCAGCCTCTTCAATCTTCCGTCTGCAAAAAATCCAAGCGACTTGCCGTCGGGAGACCAGAACGGAAAATTAGCTCCCTCGGTGTTGGGAATTGCCTTCGCCTGCGCAGCGCCGGGTTCGTAGATCCACAAAAGGTTTTTTCGCTCCGAATCGCGGCCAACGACTGCGACAGTATGGCCATTGGGAGACACAGCCACGTCTCGAGCCGAGAACGGAAGGGGTGCAGAAAAATATTCGGTTCGTTCAGCCGGGCGGCTGGCGCGCCACCAGATCACGGATGCGATCAGGAGCAGGGCGAGTACGCACGCCACAGCTGCCAGAATGGCTTCCCGTTTCGTTCGTTTGTACTCCGCGGGCTTGGCGGTTGGGGTTTTGCCTTCCGCAATCCAATTCAACTGCAGCCTAAGGTCATGCGCAGTCTGGAAGCGGTCGTCAGGATTCTTGGCCAGGCAGGTTGCGACGACTTGCTCGAATACAGGTGGCGTGAGGGGATGAGTCGCGGTGATGGGCTCAGGCTCTTTCTCGAGGATGGCACTGGCAACGCTGATCTGGCTGCGGCCCGCGAACGGCCTGTTGCCAGTGACCATCTCGTAGAGAATCGCGCCGAGCGCAAACAGATCCGAACGAGCGTCGGCCTCTTTGCCCTCGAGTTGTTCCGGGGCCATGTACTGGATGGTGCCGATGATTGCTCCCGCCGTCGTCAACGGAGACATTGGACTGGCCTCGGTCATCGTGCGGGCCGCGGACAAGAGAGGCGGGCTGGATCCTGAGACACCCAGGCTCGGGCTGGTGGCCTTCGCCAAACCAAAATCCATCAGCTTCGCGCCTCCCTGCGTGAGCATGATGTTGCCCGGTTTCAGATCGCGGTGCACAATGCCTTGCCGATGCGCAGCGGTGAGCGCCCCCGCAATGGCAATCGCAATCTTCAGGACTTCAGGGAGCGGCAATCCCCCTTTGCGCAGTCTTTGCGCCAGTGTTTCGCCTTCGAGAAGCTCCATCACTAGATAGTCGGTTCCGTCCTGTGAGCCGATATCGAAGAGATGGCAGATGTGGGGATGGTTCAACGCAGAAATTGCCCTGGCTTCGCGCTCCATGCGCTGTTTGAGTTCGGGCGACGAGGAAAGATGGGAAGCAAGAACTTTGATCGCTACGGTCCGACCCAGGCGGACATCGCGGGCGCGGTACACCTCACCCATGCCGCCCTCACCTAGCGGCGATTCGATTTCGTAAGGGCCGAGTTTCGTGCCAGGGGTCAGAGCCATGCGTGGGCGCAATTATAGCCTGTGCGGCACGTCGCAGAGGATGTGCACCACGTTCTGGACGGCTGGTCGGCAAACCTTCCTAAATCTGCAAGGTAAGGGTTGCCCGTCATCCGTTAAGAACCGCGTATAACTTTGACTCCGCTTGCAATTCCTGCAGATTTCCTAAAGTCTGTCGAATGGGCCCATTCTCGCCCGTCATACGGATAGGCGCCGAAAAACCGATGAGACTCGCGTCAAGAAGAGATGAAGAGATAAGGAGAAAACGGATGCAGTTTGCCTTGATGATCTACCACACACCGGAAGAGTTCGACATGCGGAAGAATGACTATAGCGATCCTCATCTCGGCGCTTGGCGGGCTTACTACAAGGCGCTAGTGGAGGCCGGAGTCTACATTGCCGGCGATGCACTTGAGGTGCCCGAGACAGGAACAACGGTGCGTCTTAGGGAAGGAGAGCGCCGCGTGCAGGATGGACCCTATGCTGATACGAAGGAACAGCTGGCAGGGTTCATCATTCTGGAGCTCCCTTCCGTTGACGCCGCACTTGAATGGGCTGCGCGATGCCCGGGAGCATCCATCGGGGCAGTGGAAGTCCGCCCGCTGGCGCCCGAAGCGAAGCGGCGGGGGTTCACAGGGTGAATGGAATCCATGAGGAGGACACTCAACGGGCGGTCGAGCGCGTAGCCCGCGAGTCCTACGGCCGGTTGGTGGCCTATCTTTCCGCGAATACACACGATGTAGCCGCCGCGGAGGACGCGCTGAGCGAGGCCTTGCTCAAAGCGCTGAGGGTGTGGCCGCAGGAAGGACCTCCGCAGAATCCAGAGGCTTGGCTGCTAACGGTGGCGCGGCATTCGATCATCGATCTCATTCGGCACCAACACGTGGTCTCGGAGAGCGAGCCGACGCTCCTTTCGCTTACGAAGGAGTCCACGGAGATGAATCTGTCCACTGAGTTCCCGGATGAGCGGCTCAAATTGCTCTTCGTGTGTGCCCATCCGGCGATCGATCCGGCCATGCACACGCCGCTGATGCTCCAGACCGTGCTCGGGCTGGATGCGGCACGCATTGCCGGCGTATTCCTCATCTCACCGAAGACAATGGGACAACGGCTGGTCCGCGCCAAGATAAAGATTCGTGACGGCGGCATTCGGTTTGAGATTCCTGACCAGAGGGAGCTGTCCACCCGACTTGAGGCGGTGCTGGAAGCGATTTACGCCGCGTTCGGAATCGGCTGGGACGACAGTGCAGGCATCGACCAGCGTGGCCGCGAACTTGCGGAAGAAGCGATCTGGCTCGCGCGTGTGCTTCTGCAACTTACCCCCGACGAGCCCGAGGTGCGGGGCTTGCTTGCACTCATGCTCTACTGCGAATCCAGACGCGCAGCACGACGGGGAACTGATCGCGATTACATCCCGCTTTCCGAACAGGATACAAAGCAGTGGTCGAAGCCACTGATCACCGAGGCGGAGCAGCATCTTGCGGTGGCTTTCCAGTGCGGACGACCAGGCCGATTTCAGCTCGAAGCAGCCATCCAGTCAGTTCACACCGAGCGCAGCCAAAGCGGCCGGACCGACTGGACGGCCATCGTCGCCTTCTACCAGCAGCTCATCCGAATCTCGCCCACGCTCGGGCGGCTGACCGGGTACGCCGCCGCCGTGTCGGAAACGAGCGGACCCGAAGCCGGAGTCGCTGTGCTCGACGGACTGGAGTCGGAGTCTGTTTCGTCCTATCAGCCATACTGGGCGGTTCGCGCTCACCTGTTGCAACGGCTGGGTAAGGCTTCAGACGCGCTGGAGGCCTACGACCGGGCGATTGGTCTAGCGGAAGACCCTGCCGTAAAAAGATTCCTGCTTAGAAAACGGGGCTGAATTTTTCTGCTTCCGCCCTGTAGAAATCTCCCCATCTGACCCGTCACCAATGTAGAGGCGGCTTAGCAGTCACGCTTCGCCACCCGATTGAGAGGTGATGCGATGTGCCCATTCTGCTTTTCGACGATCGGACTGGTCGTAGCCGGTGCGGTTTCTACCGGTGGGTTGACAGCGTTGGCTGTAAAGCTATCTCGCAGGGAAAAGGACGGAAATGAAAGCACTTTCAACTCGAAGGAAAGGAGCGGTTCCAATGAAAGAACCAGTCAAGATGCCGACCGGAACAGTCGCTAATCAAGAAATCGTGTCGGGGCAGGAGTGGGAGGCTGCGCGCCAGGTTCTCCTCGCGAAGGAGAAGGCGTTGACGCGCTCCCGTGATGCGCTTGCCGCCGAGCGTCGACGGATGCCGTGGATGCTTGTGGAGAGGAAGTACGAGTTCGACGGGCCCAGGGGTAAGGTCAGCCTGCTTGACCTGTTCGAAGGCCGCAGGCAGTTGATCGTGTATCGCGCCTTCTTTGAGCCCGGAGTCTTCGGCTGGCCCGAGCACGCCTGCCGCGGGTGTTCCATGGGCGCCGATCAGGTTTCGAACCTGATCCATCTGAACGTTCGCGACACCACCCTCGCCTACGCCTCTCGCGCTCCGCAGGCGGACATCGGGCGGTTGAAGGCGCGGATGGGCTGGGAGCAGATCCCTTGGTACACCATCACCGACAGCTTCGACAAAGACTTCGGCGTCGATGAATGGCACGGCCACAACGCCTTCATCCGCGACGGCGACGAGGTGTTCCGCACATACTTCATCAACAACCGCGGCGACGAGGCCTTGGGCACTATCTGGAGTTACCTCGATATCACGGCGCTCGGCCGTCAGGAGAACTGGGAGGACTCGCCAGAGGGCTACCCGCAGACTCCGCCGTACAAGTGGTGGAACTGGCACGACAACTACGATGCCGAGGCCTCGCCTAACCGGAAGTGGGTCGAGGTGTCCGACGCTGGAGAGGCCGCCTTTCGAAAACGCACCGCTACCGAATAAGGCCCAGGCAGCAGACGCATCAACGAATGTTGGGTCTTAGCTTTTGTTTTTCATGTTTCGAAATTGCAGTGATTTAGAACCGCCCAGCTGCGGTTCAAGAGGAGAATGGTCATGAACATTACGAACAAGACAGTTTTGATCACGGGCGCTAACCGTGGCATCGGCAAAGCGCTTGTCGATGAAGCGCTCCGACGTGGAGCGAAGAGGGTCTATGCGGGAATGCGCAGCCCCGTCCAACAGTCCGACAAACGTGTGACGCCACTGATGTTGGACGTAACGAACGCGTCACAGATCCAACGGGCAGTGGGAGCGGTCGACACCCTCGACGTACTCATCAACAATGCCGGGATCGCCATCTACGACGACTTGAGCGATCTCAAGGTACTTGAACAGACCTTCGCGGTCAATTTCCTCGGTTTGCTCAAAGTAACCAACGCGTTTTTGCCGCTTTTGAAACGCTCCAAAGGAGCCATCCTCAATAACCTGTCCCTGGCGGGGCTCGCTCCCTTGCCGGTCATCCCGTCCTACTCAACCTCGAAGGCAGCCGCGCTGAACCTGACGCAATCGTTGAGAGTGCTACTGGCCAGCCAGGGCGTGACCGTTCACGCCGTCGTCTTGGGGCCTGTCGACACCGATATGAACCGCGGCTTCAACATACCGAAGGTCTCGACCGAGTTCGCGGCCACGGGCATCTTCGACGGGTTGGAAAAAGGAGACGAGGAGATCTTCCCCGATCCTGCGTCCCAATCCATCGCCGAAGCTTGGCGCTCCGGTGTGAGCAAAGCCCTCGAACGCCAGTTCGCAGCTTTCATGTCGCAGAGCGCGACGGCGTAAGTGGTGTATTGACGTATTAACGTCAAACAGACGGGCGACGGGAGCAATTCACGTACGTTACGTCCGATTTGTCGGCTAACCGGAAGTAATCCAGATCGGGACATGCGGATAGGTCTACGCCTGTTCCTCACGACGGCGCATCCGGCTCCAGGCCGATGTGATCATTGACCGCATCGTGAAAACGCTGCTTGCACCCGAGGTATCGCTCCGTC